>Ga0209603_1002109_pt1 | contig 19095 bp, 17 predicted proteins | sample COGITO_mtgs_1206_FD_184812 | JGI IMG/M metagenome (GOLD analysis project Ga0209603, IMG submission 184812) | Pelagic marine microbial communities from North Sea - COGITO_mtgs_120607 (SPAdes) (version 2) | ecosystem: Environmental > Aquatic > Marine > Epipelagic ... | reverse complement strand
ATGTTAAAATGAGAGCATTTGCTACCGCATTAATCCTTTTGTTTATGAATGGGATAGGATTAGCACTTGGACCATTGTCTGCTGGAATACTAAGTGATTTACTCGAGCCAACTTTAGGGAATTTTAGTTTACGTTACGCATTGACCTTGAACTTAATTTCTCTATTCATTGCGATATTTTTTTATTGGAAATCCGCAAATAGTTATGAAAAAGATTTAGAAAAAGTATAATACCAAGTTTTCTCAAAGGTGTTATATGAACTGAATCCATTGCCTAGATTAAAAGACCTTATAAATAACGAAAACATGACAACATTAGCGTTGTTTCGTAAAGCAGAAGAAAACACAGTAAATAGCAAATTAAAAAAGGCAAATCGGGATAATGAAGTTAGTTTATGAGGGAACGATCAAACACATCAATATTCATTCTATTGATCGATTAGGAAGAGATACTCTTTCGGTGTTTTATTCCATTTATAAAAAAGATAACCTCTTATCTATTTGACGAATTGCAAATGAACTTAGGAGACAAACTGTCAAAGAAAAGCGAAGTAGAAGATAAATAGACAAGCAGTTTTTTATAGACCGCTAATAATTGAACTTAAAAATTGATGAAAGGAAATAGTGTTTCTTTCATGGCAACATTGGTGTGTTCTACAGAATAAAGAATGTTGCTTTTATAATCCCGAACAATTATTTTGGTTATCCTAGTGCCAGTAGGATCGCTTTCTGCCCCGTTTGATCTGTAGTAATCTAGATATAAATACTTAGGATTTTCAACTGTTTTTAGAAAGTTGTGGTCATAGGCGGCTCTCTTTTCGTCCACCTTAAAAGGATTTAAAATAACTAGCTGTGAACCCAAAAGTCGCTCTTGATATATCTGATACCACCCTTTAGTTGAAGCACCCAAATTATTTATCGTTACCAATGCCAAATGTGAGTAATCCTTAAAATCGACTGTCTTTGGCGTTATAATTTTTGTCGATGATTTTAAAACGACTGTTTGTTTTTTAACAGCTGTTCTTTGGAGATTTTCTTCGATGGCTTGAGGCTGAATTTGGCCAAACGAAACCATCGGAACGAATATAAACAATAGAATAAGAAGAAGTTTTTTCATAAAAACAGTTTTTATACAGGAGAACATATTTTGAATCAAAATCCTATGGACAGCTATAGATTGCGATAATCTTTCCATCACTTTTTTGCACCTCAACGATTTTATTATAATCGCGAAGCTTCATAAAGGCAAAACCTTCGGTGTCAAATAATAAGCTGTGGGAGAAGGTATAATTGTTATTGTATATAATAGAATCTCCAACAACAGGCTCGGCCGAAGCCCCAGAGTGATACGCGATATTATAATAATCAGCATTACTTAAAGAGCATAAATACCATTCGTTAGCAATTTCTATGCTATTGGAAACGGTTGTGGTTTTGTAATTATTACCGATATATAAAGGCCACGGGCAACCACTTAAAGAAGCTACGCCTGCTGCATAAGGACAGCTATCAAAAGGGTCTAAAATCCCATCATTATCAGTATCTGGGATACAGGTTGGACAACTTGCATCAGCCACATCTCCGATTACATCATCTAAATCATCTAGAGCTGCTGCTGCATAATACCAGGTAAAAGAATCAGATTCGTTCACAGCTAAATCATTCATTCTAACATACATGCTGTAAGACCCGTCTATTGTGTTTGAAATTAAAGCAGATTCCGGATCTAAGTTTTCTGAGGGGTTAAAGTTAAAGTCAAAACCAGCATGCGAATTATTTGCATTACTCGCCAAAGTAAAAAATAAAATACCTTCGTCTGGAGTTGTAATACGAAGTGCTGAAGATACTTCAGTCATTAAAGTTAATGGTTGAAAAGCACCACTGACTAGATTTCCGCGAACGATGGTAGGTGAGTCGGTACCACCAACATAATCATCTCGAGTTCCAATCCAATACCGTAAATTTGTAATCGCAGCTGCCCCAATATTTTTGGCAGTAGTTGTTACTTCTATAAAATTATCTCCCGCATCAATATTAAAGGAATTTATAAGCTCGAGTTGAGCAGTACCCACAGTAATATTCCCTTTAACTTTAATAACACCCGATCCACCACTGAAACCACTTGAATCAAAAACCGGACCAGCCATAATTGGGTTTGATTGCAAATCGCCTGTCGTATTCCATGTATCTGTCCCATCTCCTCCAACGCCAAATTTAGAGTCTAAAGGATAAGGATTTGGTGCTATTGGAACAGCTAGAAGTCCGTCCGTATACGTACATTGACTCCAGGTACTTTCTTTATTTAAGTAAAACGGTTGTTTGAAGTTTCCGGATGCATTTATTGATAATTCAACTCCATCACCAAAGCGCATATTACCGTTATTAATTACCTGATTTGTACCTGTGTATTGGCAGAAAGAGTACAGACTATTCAAAAATAACACCAAGAAAAAGATATTTTTTGTCATAAACATAGTAACACAACTCAAAACAGAATTTTAGTCACAGATCATTGATCTGGATTCTTGCTTTGTTCAAATATAAGTTATAAAAACTTCATGAAATTTAATTCCAGCTTTTTATGATAGAACTACATAACGTTTGCTTTTTGAGAAAGCCCAATTGCAGTCCCTAAAAATTATCCTTTTCAAACGCTTTTAGGCTCCAGACCATCTCAGGATTTTCAATCAAATCAGGATCAATTCCAACGGCCTTTGCATGAATGTCTTCATCAACACCATCAAATCGTACAACCCAATGATCTATCTTATTAATTTTAGAAATGCCTTCGATTAGCTCCGCATCAATGTTGTGTTCTTTTTTTAAGTAGTGTGAAAAGAAATAACAGCTTTTCCAACTCTGCTCTTTTTTTGGTTTGAAATTTAAAAGAAATCCGTTGATTAATTCCTGTCGAGTCATTCGTGTAAAGTATAAATTAGTTTAAATACAAAGAACGTAAAAGCTTTTGGAAAACATGCAACAAATTTTATTTGCTGTGACAAAAAACTTCTTCCAATTTTAATTATTAAATATTTTTATATTATAATAAACATTAAACCTAACTATATAAATAACTTAAAAAAACTTAACTTAGATTTAGTTATAAGAATAAGCCAATTTATCACGTGGTATTTTTGGTCATAATAAGGTGGTTATTGCATGGTTTGATTTGTTAAACATTGATTACTGCATAAGCACTTTATTAATAAACAACTCTTGGGTTATGTTAGAAAAAAGCATTTTAAAAATTTGTTGCATACTTTATATTTTTTTGCCTATAAATTTGCATTCTCAAGTTTTAAAGGAAACACTTTCCATGCAAGGAGGCTCAAGTCAACTGGGAGATTCGTATGTTTCATTCACCTTAGGACAACCCCTGTCTTCAGGGATTTATACCAACTCAAATAGAACCCTTATTCAGGGTTTTGAATATTTGCTAGAAAACGCAAATCTAAAATCTGATGAGTTTTTGCCTTTTGTTGAAAATATTCTCAGTGTTTCGATTTTCCCTAATCCTTTTCAAGAGAGCATAACCATAGAAGGTAATAAAGACATTTTCCCTGTAAACGTTTATATTTTTGATATGATTGGTAGGTTAATGTATTCTGAAGAAAGGAAAAGTTATTTGGAAAGAACAATCATGTTAGATAATCTAAAACAGGATTATTATATTATTTATGTTGAATCTAAAGCTCAAAATTTTAATGCGGTTTTAATAAAAAAAGATTAATGAAAAATCACCTTTGCTTATTGTTTTTGACACTTATACTATTTTCTTACAATATAACAGCTCAAGACTCAATAAAAAACAATAAAATTCAAATAATTGTAGGCTCCTTCAAATATGAATCAAACGCAATTCGTTTACACCGGTCACTTAAAAGTAAAGGATATAAAGCAGTCAATATTCTACCAAAGTCAAATGGTTTTCACATGGTTTCAATCAAGGCATTTTACACAAAAGAAGAAGCAGACTTGTTTATAGTTGAGAATGATCTTAGCAATAAAGAGTATTGGTATATTTTCCCCAAGAAAAGGAATAACCTACTCGTTCCCGTTAAAAAAGAAATTAATTCAGCAAAACCTGGTTCACCTATTTCACTTTCTTTAAGTGACACTTCTAGCCCGAGCAAATTATCAGAGTTCACTGGTGTCAATGTAGATATATCTAATGACGTTTCAGCTTCGTCTAGTCCAACTAGGGTCTCAAATGAATCAGATAAAATTTTAGAAGATGCAGAAGTCACTGAGGGTGTCACTACGGATACTACAACAGTCACGACCCTTGAAGATTTTGTACCAATTGAAAGCATTAAAATCATATCCGAAACAAGTTCAAACTCTGATGTAATTGCCAAGCAATTTTTTGATGTTAGTTTAGGCTTTGCTTCAACTGATTTCACATATGTAGATTCCTCTGGGAATAGTGATGTTAAATTTATTCCTGGAAATAAAAACTTTCTAAGTTTAAACTATTCTTTTCAAATACGAAAGAATTTCTTTTTAAGAACAGGTATTGACCTATTGTCTTTTGGGACTACTTCTCTAGATTTAGCAAATGGCAATTCGTACGAATGGGATACTAGCTATGTAGGAATTGGTACTGGAATAGACTGGAAGATTTTTTCAATAAAAAAAATAAGTTTAAAAGTCCAATCAAGAATTGGTTTTGCAAACATAACCTCTGGCACTCAAAAAATAAATTTAACAACATACGATATTACAGATAATTCAGAATTTAATGGAAATCACCTCTATTATTCTTTAGGATTTGCATTGAATTTTAAATTATCAAAAAATATAATTATCGGTATTAATGTATCGAAACTAATCTACACTAACGTGGGGCTTACTGTATTTCCAAAACCTGATGTAGAAAGTCTGAAGCAAGGAGCAGAAAATATTGGGTTTTCTGTAATATTTCCAATAAACAAATAAAGAATTATGAGGTATAAACTAATTACGTTAATCTTTTTTATAGTATTTAAATTAAATGCTCAAACCGAGGGAATAAGCTATCAAGCCGTTATTTTAGGCGCAACAGACAAAGAGCTTCCAGGAATCAATGCATCGAACAATCTTCTTGTTTCTTCAAGTGTTTCTTTTGAGTTTACTATTGTAGATGAAAATGATAATCCACTATACCGCGAAACCCAGTTTACCCAAACAGATAGTAACGGACTAGTACATTTGATAATTGGAAGTGGTTCCCCTTCAGTAGGACTATTCAATCAGATTATGTGGGATGGAACATTAAAAAACTTAATTGTAGAAATTGACCTCAAGGGGGGTACAGATTTTTCTTTCTTGTCCCAGCAATCTTTTCTGTATTTACCATATGAATATCATAGGGATATTACAGCCTCGGGTAATGTAGGTATAGGAGGAGACTTTAATGTTGATGGGCTAACCCAATTTAATGATGACGTTATTCTAGATGGAGATAATTATGTAGGTGGATTGCTAACAGTAGATGGTGGAACAATTTTAAATATAATTACACCCACGGCTAGAAATAATAATACTAAAGCTTTGACTGTTAACGGTTATTCATTGATTAATGGGAATTTTGAAGTTGCAAACTCTTCGACAACTTCACTTACAGGGAAGCTTACTGTCAAAGGGACCACTTTTTTAAATAATACTTTAAATGTTGATGGTAAAACTACACTTAACGAAACATTTACAGTTACAAACTCAAGCACAAGTTTTCTGACAGGAGATTTAAATGTGAAGGGCGCTTCTAGTTTAAAGAACACGTTAAAAGTCGATGGAATTACAGATTTAAATAACAATTTAATTGTAGACGGAACTACAATACTTAAAAGCCCCTTAACAGTAGCCAATGGAAGCGTAACGAGCTTAACAGGTAATTTGAATGTAGTAGGAACCACAGGACTTGCTTCCAATCTAACAGTTGATGGCGCGACTCAACTAAGTAGCCTATCTGTTTCTGATGAAACTCAGCTAGGCAATCTTTTTGTTGCTGGGGCCGCGTGGCTCAATAGTTCCTTAACAATAGCAGCTAGTAGTACCAGTAATTTTACCGGCCCAGTTAATATTGATGGCAATACGGATTTAAACAGTAATTTAATTGTAGACGGGACCACATTGCTTAATAGTTCTTTAACAGTCGCTAATGCAAGTCCTAGTATACTTACGGGCACCTTGCGGGCAGATGGCATTACAGATTTAAACAGTAATTTAATTGTAGACGGGACCACATTGCTTAATAGTTCTTTAACAGTTGCTAATGCAAGTCCTAGTATCTTTACAGGCACCTTGCAGGCAGATGGCATTACGGATTTAAACAGTAATTTAATTGTAGACGGGACCACATTGCTTAATAGTTCTTTAACAGTTGCTAATGCAAGTCCTAGTATCTTTACAGGCACCTTGCAGGCAGATGGCATTACGGATTTAAACAGTAATTTAATTGTAGATGGGACATCTGCTCTTAATCAAGTTACTATTGATGCGGGAAATTTAGGATCAACAGCAACTAATTATGGTCAATACCCCTTGAGAGTTCAAGGGAACGGACAAGGGATTGCAATAAAGGTAACTGCTGGATTGCCTAGTAACAGTAATAATTATATTACATTTTTTGATTCTTCAGGGGGTGTACGTGGAAGAATTGAAGGAGAGACAGCAAGTGATGTTTTTGGATCTAGAGATTATAATTATCGAAACGATATGTTTATTTCAAATTTAGTTGTAAAATCTGCAAATGTTGGATTAGCAGCTATCCCAGTTGTTGTGGTTGGGCTAGGAGGATCTGCAGGCCCTTGTGGAGCGTGTATTGCAACTGCAGCAGCAGATTTGGCCATGTTAATTGTTGATGAAGTATCGTTTCAAGATTTTAAACAAGCTGATCGGGGAGTAACCTATCAATCGGGATCTGGTGATTATGCCGAATGGTTGGAAAGATTGAATCCAGATGAAAGCATTAGTGCTGGTGATGTAGTAGGAGTTTATAATGGTAAAATTTCAAAATATATTGGTGAAAACGTTCAAAAAATACTTGTGATTTCCACCAGTCCTGCAGTGTTAGGGAATATGCCATCTGAAGAAAATATTCCACTTAATGAAAAAGTCGCTTTCCTTGGACAGGTGCCGGTGAAAGTTAAAGGGGATGTTTTTGCTGGAGACTATATTCTTCCATCAGGAGATAATAACGGGATAGGTATTGGGGTGTCAAAATCAGATCTTAAAGCAGTGGACTACAAAAACATTATTGGAGTTGCATGGACAAGTTCCTTAGAGAATGAATACGATATTGTTAAAATAGCTATTGGGCTGAATTCAAATGATATTGCTGATTTTGTTGATAAACAACAGCAGCAAATAAATTCGCTTAAAGAAAGAGTGGCACTAATAGAATCTAAATTGGTACCTAATAGTGATTCCTTAAAAAATATAACCAGTAAAAAAGAGCCTCAGCAAACTCAGAATAACACTCAAACTTATAGTAATAAAAGTTTAATGGATGGTATTGCTCCTTATTTAACCGAGCAAACAATAAAAGATGTTGAAGAAAATCTGAGGACCATCTACAATACTACGAAAGCATTAGGAACTATACCTCCCGGCTTGGAAAAACTAGTTAATGATAGTGTTTTTCGTTCTAAAATTATGGACAGAGTCAAAAATATATATCGACAACAATATTTAAGTAGACTAAATGAATACAAAAAAATAAAATAAAACGATGAAATAAAAGAAAACGGTCCGATCGAATAAAACAATATCTCGTGTTGATATGTAAGAGGTTGTGTTTTTATTTATTCAAAATATCAAGGAGCAACAAAAGAAAATAGATTTACTTGAGAGGAGAATAACTTTACTAAAGTAATTTCTAAAGCGGATAATTAATATTGTTTAAAAAAACCACATCAAATATAAAAACCGATTAGTTAAATTAAAATAGCACCCTATCAAACCGCAACATATTTATTTAATCAACAGGGATTTAAAAAATCTTTTTCTTATCTTTGTAACGTAAATATGGTGCCAAACCACTTTACAATATTGAGGAGCAGAACTTTTTCCGGAGGTCTGCTCTTTTTTTGCATACAGCTGTTTGGGTAACATTAAAAATGTTCTACTTAATTACAACTGTCTTTTACCCATTGAGCTGAAGCATAATGACCCAGGCTTGCTGCTTTTCGCCAATCTTCACAGGCTCCTTCAAAGTCTTCTATGTTTTCTCTGGCAATGCCTCTTTCACTATACCCATAGGTATAAGTAGAATCCAACATTATCGACTCTGTATAATCTGTAATAGCCCCTTTGTAGTCTTCTAACTTAGTTTTTGCAAAACCTCTTTTGTAAAAAACATCTGCATCGTCAGACTTGATTTCTATTGCTTTCGAAAAATCAGCGATTGCACTGTTGTATTCTTTCAAAGTGACTTGTATATTACCTCTTTTAATATAAGCATCTGGCTTTTCAGGACTAATAGCGATTACTTTTGTATAATCATCGAGCGCACCAGCTGTATCTTTTAATTTAAGTTTAGCATTTCCTCGGCTAATATAAACTCCAGTGTTTTCTGGATCCAGTTCTAGAGCTAAAGAAAGATCAGCAATAGTTCCTCGATAGTCTTTTAGTTTAGTCTTGGCACTTCCACGGTTAATGTAAGCTACAACTTCTGGAGTCAGTTCAATTGTTCTCGTAAAATCTTCAATTGCTCCCGTATAATCTCTCAATTTGAACTTCGAAAGCCCTCTTCTAAAGTAAGCAGAGCTATAATCAACATCCAAAGCTACTGTTTTCGAAAGGTCCTCTATTGCCTTGTTATAATCCCTTGATTTGTATTCTGAATATCCTCTGAAGTAGTATGCATCAGCATTTTCAGGGGCTAGTTCTATAGCTTTGGTGAAATCAACAATAGCTTCAGCATACGCTCTTAAATCAGCTTTTTCCTTACCCGAAAGAAGGAACTCATCGGCCGTTTGTCCATAAGAAACCCACGGTATAAGGAGTACAAGTAGTAGTTTTTTCATAAGGTATACTTTAAAATAAATATAGAATTACGTGTAAGTTAAATGTTATTTTTTGTCCCACAGAAGCATCGCCTCATTTTCAATAATAGTATTCCCGATGTTTTTTAATTTTGATTGGTCGAGCATTGCTTTTGCAACTTTTTCACCCCTTATGGCTTGAAGTTTTTTGGGCATCAAAAAGGAAAATAGAGGCATTATAATTTGAGCCAATCGCTCGCCAGGTCTAAACTCATTTCTTTTTCCAAGTAAAAGTGAAGGTCTGAATATCGTTGTGGCGGTTAATTTTAGGTTCAATACAGCATCGTCAATTTCGCCTTTTAAGCCCATGTAGAAATTTAAGCTTGAACTGTTTGCTCCAGCTGTAGAAATAAATAAAAAATGGTTGACCTCTTTTTTTTTGCATCCCAAAGCAATGTTATGACTTATGTCATAGTCTATTTTGCGGTATGCTTTTTTGTCTCCTCTTACATGAGCTTGAGTAGTGCCAATACAAGAAAAAACCACATTACTATCTCCTATACTACGTTCAATTGCTTGAGGGTTTGAAAAATCAATTTGAAAAACCTCCATTTTTTCTTGTTGCTTCTCGAGAGGCTTCCGTGTTATGACATTGACTTTTGTAAAGGTATCATCTGCCAAAATAAGGTCTAATAAAAAACCTCCAATCAGCCCAGTTCCTCCAAAAAGAGTTGCTTGTTTTTTGTCCATCATTTTTGTGTAATGTTGCGCTACAGTTTTTTATTATTAAAAAAGAACAGGTAGTAAAGGGCTATTTTTTCTTTTTTCTGTTCGCAATCTTGTCGCCTTTTCTTTGTGGCTTGCTATACTTCTTGGCAATCTTAAATTTATAAGATCCACCTAAATTAACCTTTCGGTTTTTGGGCTTTTTTTCTTCCATTACTTCAAAGTTAATAAAACATATACTGGTCTGTCTAAACGAGTTGATTAATACAACATATTTCTTCTGAAGACTCTATGTTATTAATCATTTGAAGCCTTATACCTTCTTGTTGTCTAGTCTGTTTTATAAATTAATCTTTCAAATAAGCAAGAAAGCAATTCTTTTGGGGATGTTCTTTTGTAAATTTGCACTTCAGAACACCCTTTGAAAATGAAACAAGAAGACAAAAACAAAATTAAAGAGTACAGCAAACAAACTCCATTGTACTTAAGTAGGCGAAAATTCGATGCTAGTGGCTCACTTACCGAAGTGCTATGCAGCAGCTGTAAAGAATTTAAAATTCTTGATCAATACGCAAAGAATAGAACTCAGATCGACGGATTGGAGCATAAGTGCAACGTTTGCAAAAATTCAAAGTAGTTTCGTCATTCTTTTAACTAAATACACATTTTATTTCTTGTATAGCCAAAGTGTGCAATTTTCCATTCTTTGTTTTCTTTCACTAAGTAGAATAAATCTACTCCGCAGTGAGAAAATCTTCCATTGCTAAAAAAATCATAGGGTGCCCATACCGACGCAATATTTCCGTCTGTAAGCACAACAGCATCCCAATAGCGTTCACGAAAGCTGTCCTCTATGTCTTTTAGTCCAGCTAACAAGGTGTCGTTATCGTAAACGGTAGTTTTTACTTCGCCTTGATCAACAAGCGTGACAATGCGATGAATCCCTTTGTATGATATGGAATCAAAAATACGTTTGTCTTTTGAATTAACAGCCGTCATAAAAACATCAATCACCTTTAAAATATCTTTTTTATCTCCTTTTTCAGCTTCAGATCCAAATGGTTTGGTCGCATATTGCAATGGAGGATTTTTTGAGATGGATTCTTGTGCATACCCAACAATATGGGGTAGTAGTACTAAAATAAAAAGTATCTTTTTCAAACGAATTTATTTATGATTTCTAATACCTAAAGATAATAAAACCTCAGACCAACATCAGAAAAATCAATTTTTAGTTTTATTTTGCAAATAATAATAAATTTAAAAAAATGAAGCTTTTCTTAAATTCAATTTTATTCAGTCTTGTTTTTTGTGCCTGTACAACAAGCACACAATCTTATGAGTCAGTTGAGAAAAATCAAGAATTTAGAGATGCAGTATTGAAAGAAAATAATGGAGACTATGTGCTTCTAGGCAACGGATACACCTATTATGAAGAAGCAAATAGTGAATCGAAGGAAGGAAATATAATCTTAGTTCACGGATTTTCTGTTCCGTCTTACATTTGGGAAGTAACGTTCAACACCCTCAAAGAAAAAGGGTATCGCGTTGTGATGATGGACTTATTTGGGCGTGGGAATTCGGCTAATCCCGACCTGCCGCAGACTGATGAATTGCGAGCACAACAAGTTCTTGACTTAATGGATGCACTTGGTATTGAAAAAGCAGTTTTAGCGGGTTTGTCAAATGGAGGGAGGATTATTTCAAAAATGGCTGTATTGGATGCTTCAACAATTGAAGCCTTATTTTATGTTTCTTCTTCTGGCTTTGTAAACTACGAATCACAAATGGATACGACTGTTTCACAAGAAGAAATAAGGTCTTTTATCGAGACATATCCTACCCGATCTGCTGGTCAACTTGAAGATTTTTATGCTCCAGAGCAGTTTCCAGAATGGCCACAGAAATATGAGAAACTACTTTCCCATAAAGGCTTTGCAAAAGCTTTGCTTTCGACTAGAAAAAACCTGACAACCATGGACGAGATTCACCAAACCATTGACTCTTTGGAGCTTCCTGTTTATGCGTTTTGGGGTGTTCACGATAAAGTAGTAGTCTATACCGATTTCGATAAAAAGCTAAACAAACTGCTGCCTAATATGAAAGAATATTTTATTGAAGAAGCCGGGCATTTGCCTCATATGGAAAATAAAAAAGTTTTTGAACACTACTTTCTGTCTTCTTTACAAGAAGTGATATCTGAATAAGATTTTGGATTCTAGATGGCTTAAAAACCCGCAAAAACAGATGATTTTAAGGAACGTAAAGTAAAAATAATGGACAAAATTAAATACGAAAAAGAAGAATCAGTTTGTGCATGTGCAGTATCCCTTAATTTTTTGGGTGATAAATGGTCTTTGATTATTATTCGGGATTTATTTAGAAACAGAAATACGTTTTCTCAGTTTTTAAAAGAGTCTGCAGAAGGTATTGCGACAAATATTCTCGTCGATCGATTGAAAAAACTAACCTCAAATGATATTATTGGCTATAGAAGAAATTCTAATGACAAAAAAATCAAGGAATATTATTTGACTGACCGAGGTATAGAATTATACCCAATACTGTATGAACTTCAACTTTGGACAATAAGAAATGTAGATTTTAATCCTTCTGAAAATACTACTAAATGGAAAAAATTTGCGGAAACAAACACTGAACAAGAGGTCGTGAAACATTACACGGATGAATATAAAAAAACACGTTTAGAACAGTTTGGATTCTAATAGTTGAAAAATAACATTGTTAATTGCAATTAACAATTAGTTTTGTATATTTGATTATATTAATAAATCAAATTCAAATGAAAAAATTATTATTATTTACACTGTTATCTGCTTTCGCGTTTAACGCTTTTGCACAACGTAACGCAAAAGCTGAATATTGGAATACCTTCCATTACAAAGCAAAAGACGGAATGGAACAAAAGTTTTTGAAAGCCGCAGCAATCAAAACAAAAAAGTTTAATTCTGATCCGACAAATCTTATTGTAACCTATAGAGTGACTACTGGTGATAAGGCTGGAGTATACGAAAGAATTATGCCGTTTCAGACGGCTAAAAGTTATGATTTAGACACCTCTAAAGAATCAAAATACTGGGAAGATAATGTTAGTCCATTTGCAGATCCAGATGGGGGAAAACAAGTATGGCAGCGTATGAAGTGGGCCGATGTGAACATAGACCCCAAAGCACCTCCATATAAGCACCTTTCAAGAACAATTTTCATTATCAAGCCAACGCACCGAAATCATTATTCAAGATGGACAGAACGTATAGGGAAAGTTTTTGCAAAAAGAATGCCTGATGCTTCTAGAATTGTAATGAGACTTCATTCAGGCGGACAACGCAATATGTATGTTTCTTACATGGGTTACAATACATTTGAAAACAATAATCCAGAGCTAGAGACAACCTGGGAAGAGGATTACAATGAAATGTTCGGTTGGGACACTTGGACAACAGACCTAGCATTGTTCAACGAATCTAAAGAAATGATTTTTGGTGAACAACGTGTAAGCTTAGAATTAGTTGAAGAATTATTGCCAAACAACTAGTAAAACAACTTTAATTAAAAAAGCCTCCTTCTGGAGGTTTTTTTAATTCAATAAGTTTTTAAATACTGGCCTAGAATTTCCAACATCTCAGGAAAATTTGCTCTTCCAAAACCTACGCGAATATACTTCCCACGATGGCCAAACATTTCAGACGGAACGGTCATAATACCTGTTTTCTCTACCATCTGATTACTGAACGCTAAGGATGAGGTTTTGATGTCCAAGGGAACAAATGAGGTAGAACCCGCCTTAGGTGGAGTAAAAGAGGATAGAATCGGGTTTTCAGTAACAAAGGCATCGAAAAGTTCAATATTCGCTCTTATCTTTTTAAGATTAGGGAGTAGAAAAGCATCCAAATGATTCAATGCAATAATTGATAAAATTTCACTGGGAGCACTATTACAAATACTGAGGTAATCTTTATAGACAATTACTTTTTTAAGAAAATCAGCGTCTTGGGCCACCAACCAACCCGTCCGCAAACCTGCCAATCCAAATGTTTTTGAGGTACCCCAAAGGCTAATCCCTTTTTCGTAAATATCTGCAATAGGCGGTAATTCAGATGCGCTACCAGCAATAAGTTTGTGATACATTTCATCTGAAAAAATATAGATATTGTGTTTTCTGGCTATAAAAACAACTTCATCTAATTGCTCTCGTGTTAGATAACCACCTGTTGGATTATGAGGAAAATTTAGGATTATTAATTTCGTTTTTGTTTGAATTAGTTTTTCTAAGTCAGCAGGATCAAATTCCCATATCTCCGAGCTGGGCTCCCAAAACGAGAGTTCACAGCCTATGGCATTTACGACCTCAAATAATGACTGATAACAGGGCGAAACGGTAACTACATGATCACTTGGATTGAGCAACACATTTATACTGATAAAATTCAGTTCACCAGGGGTAGCAACAACAACATTTTCTATGGATTTGATTTTATAGTACTGCAAAATCGCCTCCCGTAACAAAGGATCTCCTTCACTTTCGGTATAGCCAAAGACCATTCCTTCCCATAAATCCAATTCTTTTTGAGTCGCTTGTGCTAAGACATATTTCAATTCATAACCATCGCAATCGGAACTGGAAAGTAAGTATTTTGAACTGAACTCATGTTTTGCAAAATAGCGTTCTAGCTTAAATTCATTTATTTTCATAGGCTATAGGTATGTGTAAAAAATGCATAAATACGTTTATGGTAAGAAGATACAATATCTTAATTTGTTTTTTTGGAAGTATTACTGACAACATCTTTGCGAGAGTAAAAACAACAGTATTATTATATTGATTGTTTTTTATGAGAGTTGTTTTTAAAACACACTTTTCAAACCTAGAATGTTTGGCAGCATCTGAAAGATTGATTTCACCAAATCACAATTGCAAAATGATATCATCGTTTTGAGTGTTTTTGAATTTAATTCAGAGTAAACTCTCTAAGGAAGGGGTAAACAAATACGGTATAATTAATTGTATCTTACACGAGAAAACTAACAGATACTCATAATTAAAATCAGTAATGAACCAAGCCTTAAAAAAAATCACTACCCGAAGCCTGGTTTATCTTCCTTTTTCATTGTGCATTGCACTTTTTGTATTGAGTGACACCCTACGAACGTTCACTTTTTGGAACTGGGGGATTCAATTGCTTCTTTTTATCCTTGTGGTTTGCATCCCAGCATACAGAACCAAACGCATGTCCTATGTAGATGTTGGATGGCCTTGGGGGTTGGTTTGTATTGGCTTGCTTGTGTTGTTTTTAGGAGAGGGCTATTGGCTTCGAACCTGGCTTGTTGGAGGTATGTATTTGTTTTCGGGATTGCGAATGGGAGCTGGAGCTTTGGTTCTATGGAAAAAAGGACATTTAGACACAGAGCTTTCACGCTATCAGTTTCAGCGTAAACGATGGGAAAAACAAGGGTATACGAACGAAGATATTTCCCTGCAATACGAAATCATGATCCAATGTTTTGCCAACATTACTTTTTTGGCGCTCCCGGCCATGCTTCAAGCAAACAATCCAAATGAATTTATTTCTCCCCTAGAAATCATAGGCTATGTACTCTGGTTTATGTTTCTTGTTTTGGAACATATTGCTGATTTACAAAAACAAAAATTCTTGAAACAATGTTATTTAGAAGGCAAGAAAAGGCAAGTCTGTAACGTTGGTTTATGGAAGTACACTCGCCACCCAAATTATTTTGCTGAGTGGATGGTTTGGAACGTGCTTATAATAATATCACTCCCTTCTTTGAATGCATATTTCACTAACGAAGGCACCCTCATTGGTTTGGGTATTTTGGCATCGCTGCTCTATGTTTCTCGAATTATGTACACTACTTTGGTTTATTATACCGGTGCAGTCCCTTCCGAATATTACTCTGTCCAGAAACGCCCAGATTATAAAAAACACCAACAAACCACCAATATGTTTTTCCCAGGAAAACCTAAAGAAGAACAAAGCATTTAAAAATCATATATGAATCCAACTAAAGAATTTGACATTATTGTCTGGGGAGCTTCTGGCTTTACCGGAAGACTTGTAGCAGCATATCTGTTTAAACAATACGGCGTCCAAGGCGACCTTAAATGGGCTATGGCGGGTCGAAATCAAGAAAAACTAGCCGCAGTTCGAGCGGAGGTTGCCGATAGTTCGGTACCAATAGTTGTTGCAGATAGCAATGACGAAGCAAGCTTGAAAGCCATGATTTTACGCACTAAAGTAGTTTGTACCACCGTAGGACCTTACGTTACGTATGGATCCAAGTTGGTGGCAGCTTGTGTTACGCATGGTGCACATTATTGTGACTTAGCAGGAGAAGTTCAATGGATGCGACAAATGATCGATAAACATCATGAAGAAGCTCTAGCCAATGGAGTAAAAATTGTTCATACCTGTGGCTTTGACTCCATCCCATCCGATATGGGTGTTTATTTCACTCAAAAAGAAGCTTTAGCTCAAAAAGGACAACGTGCAAAGCGTATTCGCATGCGAGTAGCTGGAATGCGCGGCGGACTAAGTGGTGGTACATACGCAAGTTTGAGTAAGGTTTTGGAAGAGGCTATGCAGGACAAAGAAATTTATAAGGTTTTGGTAAATCCCTACGGCTTAAACCCAAAAGACAAACAAGAAGGCGGAGACCATCCGGATTTACAAAAAGTAATTTTCGATCCTACTTCTAAAAGCTGGATTGGGCCGTTCATTATGGCGGGAATCAATACCAAGGTGGTACGACGTTCCAATGCTTTGAGTGGATATGCCTATGGAAACGATTTTCGATATGACGAAGCAACAATGAGTGGGAAAGGGTTTAAGGGAAGATTGAAAGGTAATATGTCGGCACTTCCTTTAATACTGATGACTGCAAAACCGGGATCAATTTTAAAACGTATTGCTAATAGAATGTTCCCTAAGCCGGGAGAAGGTCCGACTAAAGATCAAAGAGAAAATGGATTCTACAGCCTCCGATTCTATGCAACCCTAGAAGATGGGACTACGGCACTCGGAAAAGTAACGGGCGATAAAGATCCAGGTTATGGCTCAACTTCCAAGATGTTGGGCGAAGCTGCAGTCTGCTTGGCTAAAGATTCCTTACCCGAAATTAGTGGCGTTTTAACCCCATCGACTGCAATGGGCGACGCTCTTTTAGACCGCCTAGAAAAACATGCGGGATTAACGTTTAGCTTTAAATAGTAAAACGAAACCTTACTTTGTTCCTTGAACGGAACCCATTATTATATCAAGAAAAAGAAGTTTGTGAAAGCGGGGCAGTTGTGCTCCGCTTTTTGTTGTTATCCATTGTTCCCAACTAGCAGAAATGCCTTGAACAGGAATGATTTGTACCCACATTTGAAAGGAAGTTGGGAACCCTTGCTCATCTAAATGCCATAAATAAGAATCTCCAGGGGTAGTGCCCCCAGAAGTATAGGTAATTAAAAGCGCATCAGAGCCATCTTCTTGTTTCACCAAGCGTCGCTCCACACCAACATCAAAAACTTTATAGGGTGCAACGAGCCAAAAAGAATCGTTATTGAAATAGGCTAATGCTTTATTGATTAATTGCTCTTTTTCCTGTCCAGAATAGAGTTGCCCTCCAACCGATACAGCTGAGTTGCTCTTGTTTTTAAGATCCAATTGAACTGTGATATCATCCCATTGAACACTGCAACGGTTTTGATTTTTAGACCATTGGTAGTGATGCTTATCTCTAAAAGTCCAAGCGAGAGAGTTGGTTTCTTTATAGGCTTCATAGTTCAAGGCATCCAACATTTTGTTGGCTAATTTATCGGCAGCTATACCTTGTTTTCCCGTTGGGAGCTCTTCATTGTAAGTGAAGTAAAAAGCACTACAGAACAGAATAAGGAGGCTAACAAGTGTAAGCATTGCAAACACTACAATTTTGAATATCTTTTTCAACAATAAAATTTTTGTCAAAGATAAATGTATCTCCTAAACCGACAGGTTTCTGGGTATTTAATTTCAAGTAGAGTCAAAAAATGAAGTAGAATAGACTTCTTTATCATCGTTTTGTTTTTAGATTAGTTATACTTTTAAAAAAACATCGATATGAAAAATGCTTTAGTAGTTTCTTTTTTCTTGCTTTTAGGCTTAATCTATTTTAGTTTTTATAGTCTTATGCCCCAGACGATATCGTCACTAACTGCTCCAGAAGTAGAATTCTCTACCGAAAGAGCACTCATTCCCCTCAAAGAAATCTCTAAAGCTCCACACTATGTAGGAACTGCAGAAAACAAACGCGTACGTGAGTTTTTAATCCAATCCTTAAAAGATCTTGGCCTTTCCCCGGAAACACAACAAGGATATATTTTGAACGAAAGACGCGGGCGCATGAATCAACCTGTAAACATTATCGCTAAAATTAAAGGTTCAGAAGCAGGGAAAGCCCTTCTTATTTTTTCACATTACGATAGTGCGCTAACCCCTTCTTTTGGAACTAGCGATGCAGGAAGCGGAGTGGTCGCTATCCTAGAATCTCTCAGAGCATACAAAGCCAGTGGAAAACAGCCCAAGAACGACATCATTATTTTATTTACCGATGCGGAAGAAGTTGGACTCGTTGGAGCCAAACTATTTGTACGTTCGCATCCATGGGCAAAGAATATTGGTTTGGCACTCAATTTTGAAGCCCGTGGAAGTGGTGGTCCTAGTTCCATGATTGTCGAAACCAATCAGGGAAATAAAAACCTAATCAAAGGGTTTATAGAAGCCAATCCCGAATTTCCAGTTGCCAGTTCACTTTTATATAGCGTTTATAAAATGTTACCAAACGATACCGACTCTACCATTTTGAGGGAAGAAGGCGATATCGATGGTTTGTTCTTTGCTTTTATTGACGATCATTTTGACTATCATACGGCCGGAGATAATTTTGAACGAATGGATCGTAACTCACTAGAGCATCAAGGAAGTTATTTAATGCCTTTGCTACATTATTTTGCAGATGCAGATTTAGAGCAAGTCAAAAGCGATGAAGACTATGTATACACGAATTTTCCAATACTGAAAATGATAGCCTATCCTTTTAATTGGGTGATGCCTTCTGTTTTTGGAGCGGTTCTGTTGTTTGGGGGCTTACTTTTTTTTGGATTTAGAACGAAAAAATTAAAACCGATTTATATTGTGAAAGGTTCGATACCGTTTTTATTTGCTGTTGCGGGAGCTCTTTTTATTGGTTTTTATGGATGGTCAACACTACTTAAAATATACCCACACTACCAAGAAATCCTTCATGGATTTACATACAATGGACATACCTATATTGCATTCTTCGTTTCTTTATCACTCGGAATAACGTGGTATATGTATACTAAATTTCAAAAAGAAATAACC
>Ga0209603_1002108_pt1 | contig 19103 bp, 14 predicted proteins | sample COGITO_mtgs_1206_FD_184812 | JGI IMG/M metagenome (GOLD analysis project Ga0209603, IMG submission 184812) | Pelagic marine microbial communities from North Sea - COGITO_mtgs_120607 (SPAdes) (version 2) | ecosystem: Environmental > Aquatic > Marine > Epipelagic ... | reverse complement strand
ATAGTTCATTCTCTTAGCATATTGTTGCAGTTCCTTTGTTTGTCTCTCTGTGTCCTGTCTTTCTGACTCTGAACTAACTCTTGAGTAAATTACAGTCTTAATCATATGTATCAATTTAATCCTTTGGATTTCTGTGAGGCTATGATACAGCGGATTATCGGGGTTCCGGAATAATAAATGCTAAATTTTTGCTACAATAATTGTTTTGAGACACTTTTTGTGTGCGGATAATAATTAGTGAAGGATCAACGTCACGGTGGTGATCAGGATTATTATTATCCGCACACTCACACGGTACTTGATCTACTCGACGGTCCACAGGTGGGATTATTATCTGCACACCTACTATACCAACTTATGGGGGTCCCCCCTGCGCCTCCCCCCCTGAGAAGCCCCTCCTTAATAATGGGTATTTCGACTTTCCCATAGGGGGGGTCAATGGCTCAAGTGAATATTTTTCTGGTTTTTTTGGAAAAAGTCGATTTTTTTAAAAATAAAATTTTCAGATTTTTTTCAGAAAATCACTTTTATACCTGTCGAAGTTTCTCCAGTATTTTGACCATTACGTATGTGTCTATCTCTGCAATGTGGTTGTATATGGATTAGTTAAATCTCTCTGATTATAGAATTGTAAATATTTGGAGTTTGCCCCCAAGAATAACCTCCTTTTTCACTCCACGATTTTGAATTTATAATATTATCAGACAACATATTTACAGCTTCATCGTGCATGTATAATTTAATAATACTATTTTCAATAAATGCAATGTAAATTTCTTTTCCAATATATTTTTTATCAATAGTAAATCTTCCTTTTAATTGAACTTTAAGCATTTCATCATTCTTAACTGCAATAAAATCTGCTCCTTGCCAATCGTTATTTAGTCGCATAGAATCGTAACCATAATCTGCAAGTGCAGATGCTACCTTATGGTAATTGAAATTTTCTTTTTGTTTACTATTAAGAGAATTGTAATTTATTTTTTCAAGCGTCATATCAGTTTTTATTTTTTTTTTTACAATAACCTCATTCTCTTTATCATACATAAATTGTGGTATTATGTGACTCTTTTTAACTAACTGAGTTTTATTGTTACACAATTTACATCTCATAAACTATACTTTCACAAACGTTATCTCACATGCTTTACACAATCTTCTTTCTTGAATGTAATCAGTAATATCAGCGTATCCTCCTGTCTTCTGATAGATGTCTAATCCTCTACCCAATATTATCTTCCACCCATTATTCATGTCAATGGATCTGTCATGAATAAATTCGTCAAACTCATAAGTGAAATTGATTCCCATAGATTCTAATGAGTAGGTTATTTGATCAAATTTTTCCTTAACCCCTTCAATATAATCCTCACTATTTGCGGTGACTAAATGAAGTTCTATTTCCTGCAGCGGTTCTTTCTTTTCAGAAACCAAACGAACAAATTCCATAAAGTTTCTAAGTTGATAAGGAAGCCTTATGTAAGGATCTATAATTTTGATTTTAGTGGCATCCAACAGGTAAGATCCAAATAAATTATCATATGAAATTCCAGATTGATTATCTCTTATGATTTTTTGACCTTCTTGCAGTAATGAAGTCAACGGCACCTCAGTTGTGGATTCTCTTTGAATTACTTCTGAAATTTCTGTTACTTGTTCTTCATCATTTCCAAATTCAATTTCTTCAAGAGTTTTGACTTCAATAGTATCATCATTATCTTTAATTGAATAACTGAAATCAACTTTTTCAAATGTTTCATCCATTTTTCTAAGCTGTTCTTTAACCCTTTTTCTGCACTCAATAGCAAAGTCCATTAACTCTTTAGCATCTTCAAGTGGAATCCCTCCATTAGGATAGATCACTTTAGACAAACCAGCATAGGTCTTAGCGATAGAGGTTTTGTCTCTCGTAGTGATTGTATCTGATAATTTAAAATACTCGGAAAAATCATTAGTTCGGTCTTCCTTTCTAAGTTCTTTAAGTACCTCCGCGAGATAGTCTACTATAAATCCATAATCAGAAGAAAACATATCGTTTCTCAGTTTTTGAACTTCCCATCCTGGTAGGTAAGCATGCATTCTATCTAAAAAGGCAGTATCGTAATAGTCTTTAGGCAATGCATCAAAGAGATCACTGTGTCTCATCATATAAGGAACAGAGTGATCGGTATTACCAACGAAAACCATGGATGCAGATGCACCATATACTTCAGTTCCACGAGAGAAAGATTTGTTTGCCATGTAATTTTTCATGATGTCTACAAGACCTCTATCTGTTCTTTTTGTTTTCCCCGCAAATTCATCATATGCGACTACATCCCAATAACCAACTAATCCAATTTCTCCTGAACTGTTATTTACAAATAGTTTTGCCTTCGATACTTCACCACCCGAAATCAATATTCCGTGGGGAGACAATTCAGAAAACACATGAGACTTACCTGTTCCCTTTGGACCCAATTCAATTAAATTGTAGTTGTTCTCAACAAAAGGAACCAATCGAGTGATCTGAAGAAGTTTTGATCTCTTAGTAAACTCATCGGGATTTAAACCCATAGTTTGAAGCAGTAAATCCATCCATTCATCAGTAGTGAATTGATCTCTCATGGATTTATACTCCTCAATATCAATATTTGAAATTTGAATTGGTTTAATCTGTTCCACTACCCAAGGGGTTGCTTTTTTCTCATCAGTGGTTACATAACCCATGGTAAGAATACACCAAACACCTCCTGATAATAACTTAGGATGTTCTTTTATAACTTCATCGGATATTGGAATTCTATTTAATCCAAGATTCGAAAAGAACGCTTCATATTGATCTTCTCGATCATTTAATTTGATAGAGACTTTGTCTATAATTCTATGAGATCCTCTTTCTCTGATTGTAGACTTAATAATTTGAGCTTCATCTCGATGTACAAAATGATCTGAAATAATTCTTTTAACGGTCTCTATTCCTGCAGAAATAGTGTTTTCGTCATCAGTTGCACAATATTGACCCAATAAATATTCAAGAACATAGGTTGGTACTATAGCATTTCCTTTAACCAACTTAGTTAAGTCCTTTCGGACAACTTTGCCAGGAAAGTGATCGTTAATTTTTTTGTCTAATTGTTTCATATCTAAAAGTCGTCAAAGTCGTTAGTGAATGATATATTCAATGAAAAATAAAAGTCTTTATATCGTTTCCATTTTGTGGTTCCAAGTATGGGTTCTTCTAAAACCAACTTTACACGTTGGTTTTTATATTGACCGCTAGCCTTAGAGTTTAGTGTGAAGGTTTTTCTGACTTGTCTTTGTCTTACTAACCCCTCTGAGAAATCAAAATCATATTTAAATGAGTCACTTAAAAGTATTCCATCCTCTGCATAAATTCCAGCTCTAATTGTTTTGGGTTGAACTAATTCTGAAGTGATTTCAGACTGGATAAATGAGACTGCAAGTAAGTTAGAAGTTATTCTATCTGTTGTTTGAATAATATCCACTTCAACCTGTCGTGTGGTGTCTTCTCTTTTCTTTGATACCTTAATCAATGGAATGGTAACTTCTTGAAGTGTTGCTCCACCATGAACAAATCTTGAACCTGCTCCTTGTACTCTTAATCTGTTAATGGATTTTGGAATTAATATATCTACATCTGAATCTATTCCAATATCTTTTCCTTTGTAGGATTTACAAGTTTCATCACTCTGAATGGAAGTACCAATTACAAATCTTCTATTTGATTTCCATAGAGTACCCGTAAAGTTTGACTTGCTAAAATCACTTTCGTCTATATTATGGTGCTGATAAATGAAACCATGATCTGATGTAATTAAAATATTATTTCCATTTACAGCAGCAATCTTTTTAATCAAATCAATAAGATTTTCGAGCTCCTGATTTACGGCTTCAAAGACTCTGTCTTCAGAGGTCTTATCGTCTCCTGTTTTATCAATAAGATTAGAGTAGAGATAAATAACATCATAGGATTTTGCGAATGATCGACCATCTGAGATCGAATTCATTTTCATGAATTTCTCAGCTTGTATTGCTGTAGCTCTGCAACCTGAGTTCGCTTCAAGAATCTTTGATCTTCCGTCTACTCCTGAAGCAGGGATGTTGTCAACCAATATTAAATCAGATCCTTCTTTAAAAGATATTTTTTCTTTTCTTGGAAGCAGTGATGCCATTCCTAATTGAGTATAGGAGGGTAGTGACCCAATCATCGATTCAATTTGAGCTTGATATCGATTTTCATTCTGAATCATCATATTTAATTCTTCTGCACACTCATATCGAAGTGCATCAGAAATAATAACAAAAACCTTCTGATTCTTATTTATAATAGGTTGTATATGTGTCTTAAAAAAGGACTGCTGCGAATTTTTAATGTTAAAAGGCCAGTCATTGGTTTTATCAATAGTTTCTTGCCATTGATTATTGATAGTAAGCAACCAGTCATTAGAATATACCTTCTCAATCTTTCGGTAAAGATCATTAAGAACCCTATTTTGATTTGTTTCTCGGTAGGACCAAATAAATTTTCGGTACAATTGGTCCACCTTGTAAAGCGTAGTTTGATAGTCTTTAATTCCTAATTCTATAGTGCTGTATTTTTTATCTGCATATTTTGGAACTAAATCCATTAGCTGAGCACCGTATACTAAAGTATCATAGTAAGACTTGTACTCATAAAACCAAAATGTATTTTCTCTTTGTTTAATTTGCAATTGTATGGTCTCAATCTTAAGGGATCTATTTACAATTTGCTCGTTAATACTTGAAATTATTTTTTTATCAATCAGTTCATAATGGTCTTCTTGAAGAACTTTATCATAAGGGATAGTTCCAAGTTTTTCAACTACATCTAATGCTTCTGCTACTTTTTCAGATATTGATTTATAGGCATCCTTATAACTTATAGAGTCCTTCCATTGAGATAATAGAACCTTACCCTCTTTGGTTAATATAGACGGTTTTCCAATTGAAGAAGTAGCGTCAAAAATCTCAATAATGAATTCAAATATATCGGGTTGTTCACTTTCAAAATGGAAATATTTCTTTACCTGAGACCAGTAAAAATCAGAAAGATTATACCGTTCTAAATCACGATCAAATTTCTGATTGTCATTAGATAGTGCATTTAGGTGTGCGAGTAAGAATGCATAGAGACTTAATTGATCTGTAGCAAAAACCACCGATAACATTTTGTATCGAATCTCTAAATGCTCATCTCCTTTGCCTAATATTTCTTTTAGTTTGTCTCTTCTATCTTTTGCGGAAAAAAAGTGGATATGATCTGAAACCAGTGACTTATATGCGTAATCCAATTCTAACTCTTGAAGGTATAATGCTTCTTGGTCTGTTTGGAATACATGATACGCCAATTCCATATCCAACAACCAATTAGATTCATTTGCTGGTTTTTCATAAGGTAAATAGAGAAGATATTGTTGGTTAGGTTCTCTATTAATAGTAACCTTCAACTCAAAAGGATTCTTTTTCCCTTCTAACTTTAAGATTCCATCTATAGAGAGCATATCAAACTCCTCACGAAACTCTTCTTTGGCATCGTACCAAAAAACAACTTTGTGTTGATTAAATAATTTTATTAAACTTTCTGCTATCTTACTCATCGTATCATTGTGGTATCAATCCAATCAAACTTTTTAACCTTCTCTTTGGCCTTCTTATCATTAAGTCCTGCAACAGCTGCAATTGCATCACCAAACTTGTTGTAGTTCACTAACACACCATCATCCAAATCAATAGAGATACGCTCTGTAGCTAATGGATATAAGGTTTCTCTTTCATACTCCTGCAGCTCTAAAAGAACCAACTGAATTTTATCCTTTTCTTTGGACGCTTTGTTCTGCTCTGAAGGACTTCCAGAAACCATTAAATGATCTAAGGTTTCAATTCTTGTTTTTAGTTTCTCTCTGTACTCGTTTAGGTAACCATTTAGGACTTGATTTAACGTATCAGGGGTATAACGGTGCATATACACCAATACGTTGAATGAACCTTTTGGAGAAGAGAACATCCAATAGATTGGTCTCTTTTTGTATCTCTTAATGTGGTCTTTGTAAAAGTCTTTAACAAAGTATTTACGAATGTCTTTCCCTAAAGAATCTTCAACAAAAGAAAGATTCTTTTCAAAATTTTGTTCTCCAAAACTCGCTTTCAAAAATGCATAGAACCTACCTACAATATCATCCTCAAACCACTCGTCGTCTAATACTGGTATGATGTTATCATCATCAGGAACAAAGGATAATTCTAATTCTTGTTTCTCAACTTTTAATAGATAGTCTTGAAGTGTTTCTCCTTGATTGGCAAGAACAAGTCCCTCTTTGTCTAAGGAATATCTACCAAACATGCATCCAACCGCGTAGCTTATGAATTGTGAGAATACCTCATTTTGATCAAATACTAATTTACCATTAACGATTGAAGTTTCTTCTTTAAGAATAGTAATATCCTCCAATGGAACATCAGGTGTTAGTTCATCTTGAAGGCCGTAGATTTCAATAAACTGTTTGTTAAGATCTTCCTCATTTTTATGGAGTTGGAAGAACTTGTTTGTCCAATATTGTTGAAATAGGTCATAGGATTCCTCAAGGTATGGAGAGCTCTGTTTTAAAATTTCATTTTGCTTAAAGTCCCAAGAAGATTCGTTTGAATTCCATTCATTTTGTGAAATTTGCTTACAATTTTCAATTATACTATCTAAGTGAGGTTTATTGAAAATATTCAAGTGTACAGGAAGACCACCAATTTCCCATGCTTGAAAATTTAATGTTGGATTCGTAACGGACAATAACATTTGGGAAATTTTTGAGTTTAAAAACCCTGATAGAATTTTAGTTTCTTTATATGTTGAAGGAAATGCACCAGATCCACTTGCATCGAATAAGTTTCCTTTTTCAGTTATTCTTGTTGAAAAATTCCCAGCACTAAGAGAAGACCAGTTTACGTTGGGTTTAAAAATAAAATTATCATTAAATGCATGGGCAGGAATCTTACCTTTTGAGTTTTTTAAGGTTCTTAGTTTATAACCATCATTTTCAAAGTCAACAACATATTCGAGATTTCCATACCATTTTCGAAAGGGTCCTCCTTTTTGATATGGAAACCATTTTTTACCACTTTTACTTGCTTCTTCTCTGTTTGAGAAATCATATCCAATCTTATTGTATGAAACTTCATGAAAGTACCTGAGAAAAATTGCATTATTTCCCGTTATCATTCCAGCTCTTGGAGTACCAAATTTTGAAAGAGAGTTATTTTCGTATATTGAAATCATACGTTCGCTCAACCAATACCCTATTGGACTTCCAGAGATTTTCGAAAAATCGTTTTGGTTGATGGTATACAAGACTGTTAAGCCTTTATCAGAAATGAGATTCTCTACAGACGACACCCCTTCTCCTTCACGATACTTATCGTAATCAATTTTTACTGAAGTATCCTCTAATGATTTTAGGAAGATATCCCGAATATCTTCAGGATAAAGATGTTGAAAGTTCCGTTTATGAAGTTTGAAGTATTGACCTGTAGTGTTTGATTCTCCATTTTTTAAAATAAAAGAGGTAGAACCCCAGTCCACTCCAAATATTCCACGTCCCATATGAAGTAATGAGTCTATGTGTTTCTCTTTAACAAGTATACCTCTAAGTTTTTCAAAAGAAGAAAGGAATAACCATGATGGAAGGTTGATCATTCCTAAATACCCATTATTGTGAAGAGTATTCCATCCAGACTCCATAAAACAGGTCATTAAATCAGATTTACTATTCGGGTAATTGGACTTAACATAATCACCTAAAATTTTATTCATCTTCCCACCACCCATATAAGGAGGGTTATCTACCACACAATGGTATTTGTTAGATAATAAAAGAAGATGTTCTAATGACACTTCTAACTCCTCTAATCGATACCTTAAAAAAACATCAGAAGAAGATTTAGAAGAAACTACTTTATCAATTAACGGTTGAATAGATGTAGTGTCTGAGTGAGGACTTATAAGTGACCCTAAATTAGTCGCTTGTTGAATGTTCTTAAGGTCAAATAATAACTCATCTGTTAGTTCAACCTTAAGTTGTGTAAATGTCTCTTTGATCTCTTCCTCTGTAAGTTTTAGGTCTTTGTAACAAAGAATATTAGGTTTTAATTCTTTTCGAAAAACACGTCTATTATATTCTCGAGCCTTCATTAGTAATGCAAATCCCGAAAGTTGAGCAGCACGTTCGTCAATCTCAAAACCAAATAAGTTTTTGTTGATAATTAGTTGTGGTATTTCTGAGGTGTTATATCCTTCTTCCTCATAAATCTTGGTCAATAACTCAAATCCATAAACTAAGATGTGTCCACTACCACAGGCTTGATCTAATAAAGTGATTTCTTCAACAGAATCTATCTTTAAAAAGTCATTATCCTTCTCAGTAGACTCAATATAATAAGGCATGTGGTCCTTTAATTGAGAGGTTGGGTTATTAAGTAACCATAACTTCCCTACCGTGTTCTGAACCATGTATTCCACAATCCAACGCGGGGTAAAAAGTTGAGTAGCTGCAGGAATATCTTCTTTCTTAACCTTATCCTTTGAAGCGAACACTTCGTCTTTCTTCTCAGAAATATAAAACTGATACAACCACCCTATAATTTCTACTTCTTCACAGTCCTCTTTTGACATTCCATTTCGGATATCTTGAATGATTGAGAATTCAGATGTTAGATCATCGGGTAGTAATAGTTCTGTATAATCGTCAATACGTTCAAAAAGAAACGGAAAAGTCTTATGCAGGTGATTACAAACACCCGTTAAAAGAAGTTTATATACCTCATTTTGTGCATTAGAACTGGGTATACGACCATCTAATAAATCACCAATTTTTCTTCTATCTACTTGGATTTCGTCATGAATATGACCCCTTTTTGCTTCATCCAAAATTTCTGGGGTTGTAAACCCTTCTAAAGTGGATACTACCCGAACGCCAATAGGTTGGTAGTCGTTAACATCCATAAATCGAAGCGCAACAAACCTGTTGAACCAAGTGTAGGCTACTTTGTCAATCAACTGTTCTTTGGTGACATTTTTAAGCGCCTCTCTTAAATTTGAGATGGCAGCACTTTTTTCCCTAAGTTCTGCAGAGTCAGTATTTAAAACATAATTGAGTCTTGATGCTACTTGATCAATCAGTTTTCTTCTTGCTTCTTGAGCAAACTTTTTAAGTTGGTTGGTATTCATAGATTAAAGTGATATTCTACGGTTTTTACTAATTTGCTCTTTGTACTTCTCTCTAAGTGTCTCAATATATTGGTCCACATCTTCATTGGTTTTCAATTCTCTTTTATCATAAGACACTCTTATGTTATTTGCCTTGATGTATTCAAACTGATCTTGACCTTCTGATGTTAATCGTTGCAGTTTTGTGAGCTGCTGTGTTTCCAATCGGTTTTGAACGTTAGAGACCAAGTTTCGAATATTTGATATGAACCTTTCTTCTTTAATCTCTTTAATTGATTGAATAAATGGGGATAGAATATCCTCTTTTTGAGAATCATTTAACTTTGAAAACTCACTCTTATTTTTAAAGTGCTCTACAATAGATTCAACATTAGAAACTGCCGTTTCCTTTTCAGTTTTAATCCGAGTTAATACTTTCTCTTTTAGAGCATCCATTACCGACTTAGCATCTCTAATGGTTGTTCCCAAAAAGGGTTTGTCATTGGATAGCAATTGTTTTAGTTGGTCTATTTCATCACCTTCAATAAAGGATAAATTCGTAGTATCACGGGTTACTATCAGATGTATTTCGTCATAGATTTTCTTTTGATCACTATTCATAAATCTTCGAATAGGATCTAAAAGGTCTTCTTTAGTATCTAAAAGAATATCCTCAAATTCTCCTTTATTGGTTAAGAAGAAACTATACTCTTTCCCAGACCAAACGCGAAGTTTATCTCGTATAGGTTCTAATAATTTTAAGAAAGGATAGGTGTTGCTGCTCTGAAGCATTCCATTTACTTCTTGAAGTAAGAGACCTAATTTTTCTTTAAACCCTAAGGCAATATCCTTTGCATCTTGGTAAGGACAGTTTTCATCAAATGCGTCCGTAAATAAAGTTTTTAATTCTCTAATAAGTTTTGGATCTACATCTTCTTGAACTACTACCAGTGTGTTCCCGTAATTTGAACTCACTAATAGTGCATTTACTACCTGACTGTCTTCTAAAAGGTTGGAGTCTTGTTTTATTTCAATCTTCCCTCGTTTATATAAACGAGCTACCATAGACCATACCGCATTGGGATACCAACCATATGGTTTTAATCCGAAATGGTTTTTAAGATCGTTCAATGATGTTCTATCTGATTGTCCTTTGCGACGATTAATGATATTGATTAATTCATTTTCTGCTTCCGAAATAGTGTTGTCATCAGTGCCAAATAAATCGTCTTGCGTTGAAAGAATAATATTTCTTATTGTTTCCTCAGAATAAAGATGATTCCCCAACATTCTTAAATTAGGGTATACCGTTTTAACAAGAATTTGAAAACCCTTAATTACTTTAGATTTCCCATCAGTAGTAGCACTGATTTCTTGCAAGGATCCGTTAATGTAGATATCAGACCGTCCTAATAATTGATTGGCAAGTATTACAAGATTTGATTTTCTTTCATTGTTTTGAACCGCTTTATCGTGTAAGATCCTCTTTCTTTCAGATTTTAATGAGGTAGACTGATTTTGCTTAATGTATTTGTTTGTTCGTATATACATCTTGGCATCTTTAATAAAAACACCATCCTCAGGCATTAAAAGACGCATTGTTGACAACCCCATGGTTTGTCTTGCAATCTCATCAACCTCACCATAATAGTGATAGTTTGGTGTGATTATTTCTACACCCAATTCTTCTTCACGACCAAGAACTGCACCGTCTATTTTGCTGGTGAACTTATAGTCCTGTTTGTTCTCCTCAAACTTGATTTTATTATCTCGAATGATCTCATCGAAAAGAATTTCTTTCAAAAGTTGATTCACGGCTTGATCATCTGCATCGACTTCTTTAATTTCTTGTTCTACATCTTTCTCATCATCCGTTAAGAATTCATATAACTCTCCATTCCTTTGGATATAACTTTGGTTTTCAAGAAGATTTAGCGCCTGATCGATATCTTTATCGTGCTGCTTGAGGTCTAAACTATAAGTGTCTATTAGTAAAACTGACACATTACGTTTCGTGGTTTTGAAACTATTATAGTACTTTACCATAAACAGCGTTTTCAATACACGAATGGCAAAGGGACTCCCTAAATTGTTTTCAGCTACAAGAATAGAAGATTGGATTTCTCCTTTTAGTTCATTTCTAATTCCTTCAAACATTCTATCGAAACTTACCAATCCACTTAGTTCAGAATCTCCTAACTTCTGAGTTACTTGTTGAAAAACACCTAACATTGATCTTTCTCCAACGGAAGAGTGTTTTCCTTGAAATGCATTGTGAGTAGAGAGTGCTCTTCTACATTGTTGGAATAATTCAAATTGATAGGGTAAAAATGGAAACTTATTTATAAAATCTTTGTCATCTTTGAATCCCTTAAATTGAACTCCAGCGTCAGAAAAAGAATAAATCGTTCTTAAGTGTTCGCTCTCTTTAGAGTATACTTTTTTAAGTTCTGAATTTGCAGAGTCATTCTTCTTTAAAAGACGCTTTTCTACAACTTCATCTACGTTTGCAGATGTAAGTGGTATTTTGATTTTAAACCTTGCTTGAATCCTTGAAAAGTCATTCTGTTGAGATTTATTCATATCTCCAACAATAGCTTCCATATCCTCTTGTGAGGTTACCAATATCCAAGAACTACCTTTAGTTTTTGTGGCTAATGATTCTGCAATGGTTTGAAGGTTTAACATCAACTTGGTGTTGTCGCTGATGTATTGACCAACTTCATCCACGAAAAAATTAAGTCTGAAACCTCTTTCTTGTTTTGAGATGTATTGTTGAACCCTGTTGCAGAAATCTTCAATTGACTGTTTATGGTTTTCTTCGAGTTTATCTAAAATGTCTATATAATCTTCTGACCCAACATTTTTTATATCTCCTAATACAGCACTTAAGTTTTTTTGAAGTGTAATATCAAAATAGTTCTTTCGTACACCCTCCCATTCATTACCACTTTTGATTTTGAATTTCTCTTTGAATTCAGCTAAAATACCTTCGTCATCTAACCACATTTCAAATTCAGCAACATGTGGGATAAAACCATAGTAGCCTAAGTGATCGTAAAATACTTTGTAAAACACCTCAAGGATTGCATTGGCATCTTCCTTACTTGTTATTTGTGCCTGTTGATCGATATTAAATAGAATTGATTCTGATGGAATCTTAGAGGCTGCAAGAACATCTCCCTTAAGCATTTGATCATCCTCTATTTTCTCAGCAAACAAATCACCACTTGAATACCCGTCGAATTCTTTATTTTCAAGAACATAGGAGAGTATTTTAAGAAGGTGAGACTTACCACTTCCAAAGAATCCTGATATCCAAACACCATTGGCGCCGCTGTATGAATTATAGGCGCTAAAAAGGTCTCTAATTTTTTTAGAGATCTCACTTGTAATTACGTATTCTGCTACTTCGTCAGAAATATGATCACGGTCGTCGGCTTTAATAACCGTTTCAATATTTCTATTGATGTTTTTTAGAAAGATGGAATTTATTTTCATGCTTCGATTTTTTCGATGTTAAATGCTCTATAATAATTGTCGTCCTTGAGTAAACTAAAAAGATTTAAAGTGTGTCCATTATAGTCTCCAGGGAAAAATGCTACTGTTGGTGAATCCTTTGCTACGGATTGCAAGTTGTTTAATATGTTATGAGATCGTATAAATGGGAAAACCAAACCAATACCTGTAAGAAAGTAGACTTGTGAATTGGAAGATTCTATAATCTCACGAATTTTTGGTAATAATACCTCGTGTATATTAAGAGAAGATTGGAGGGCTCTTAAAAACTTTTTAGATCCTTTAGCTCTCTCAACATCAAACATTCTCTCCAATCCACCGTTTTCTTCCAATAACTGAACGCATAATTCAAACAAATTAATTTCCAGCACTTCAATTCCATGGTTACTTAGCTTGTTCTTAATTAGCGCAATTGATTCTCTGATTTGGAGTTCTTGTTTTGCGTTATATGCTGATATAAAAAAGGGTATTTCACCCCCAAGTGACTCCTTATTTAGAAATCCTTTTTTGGAAACAACCTTGAAAAGGTGCTCAAATTTTTTATTTAAATTCTCCATATCAAATACTAATTTTTTGAATGTCATAATCAGACATCATAAAGATCATTAACCACTCAGGGCTGTCTTCAATAATAACTTCCATAACAGGTTGATCTAAAATTTGTAATTGAATTTCTCGATCTTTTATATTATTTAGTATCCCAGCCTGCTCTAAGATTTTAAAAATCACTTGTTTTACTTTTCCTTGAGTTTGTTCTGAAAGATTGGCTAATTCATCATGATCGATTTCCTTTCTTCTAATAAATGAAAGATAGTCGGTATCAATAAGACTAAAATCCATTATTAGATATTTCTCACGCACTACTTCTATGACAAAATCTCGAAGAAGACTGTAAGTTTTACAGGCAGATAGAAATGCAAGGGATCTCTGAGTTGAAAAATTAGAGTTTACAAATAATTCTTGTTGATTAGCAGTTAGGTTATCAATTCTTTTTTTGAATTCTGAAACCATCCTTTTATTTGTAGTTCCCTTATCTGAGTTAAATTCCATAACTCCCTCATTCAGATACTTTGTGGCAAATAGAACCATATCGTTAACCCTCAAAGACGATGCGGTAAAGGAAAACTCATATTTTAAATTAGATTCTATCATTGAGTGAATTCATTAATTGAAACATCTAAAATATCACTCAATTTTTCGAGATTTTTTTTAGAGGGTGAAGTTTTTCCAGTCACCCAATTTGAAAGCGTAACCTCAGAAACTCCCATTTTTGAAGCTAAAAATTTCTGTTTAATTCCTTTAGATTCGAATACTTCTTTTAGCATTATACTTTTAATAAAAATTAAAGTTTTACTTCCGAAAGATATAAATTATTATCTTTATGACCAATTAGAATATGATTTATGTGTGATCTCAACGGACCATTCCGATTATGTACCTGTAGTTCTGATATTGACTACACAAAACCTCATTGGATACTAAGAATGAATACCACGAGTGAAGAGGAAGACATTATGGTGACAATTGGTATAATGATGCCACTAAATCTTTTGAGAAATTATTTTTTAAATCTATTTTCATCTTTAAGAGAATTCTCTTAACTCTTTGTAAACTTAGATAATCTATTAATGATTTAACCTAACTATCCTTTTAAATAAGTTATATTTAGATGGGTTTAATAATTCATAGAAAATTACATAAAAAAATGGAAAATTTAATCAATTTATTAATTGAATTAGAGAACAACTCTAATAAATCATTAAAGAAAAAATTAGAATATTTTTTCTCCGATATGTTTAAGGAAATGGTAGACAAGATCGGGTCAGAATTCACTCAACACAAAGATCAAATAGCCTACAAAATAAGTGTACTTTTAAAATCAGAATTACATAAAAAAATAATCATAGATGAAATAAAAAAAAGGTTTTCATACTCACGTTTAGGAAATGATTACGATGAAGTTACTGTATACTCTTTAGTTTCTTCTGGAACCAAAGGTGCAAATTTAATATTGAAAGATATTCTTAAAAGTGAATCAGATATATTAAAAACTTATATTTTTTACCATAAAGTTTGTTTTCCAATTCCAAAAATATTTCAGACAATAGAATGTAAGTTATCAATTATATCTTTTATAAACTCAGATCGTTTTCCCTTAATATATAAAGAGAGATGTAATCGGCAAGGGTATCACTCAGAATTATTTGCATTTCCTGGGCGCTACATAAGTTGTTTTGAGATCAAAGAATTTGATCAAATAAAGGCCAAGGGATTCTCAGCATCAAAATTATCAAAATTGGCTTCAAAAGAAAGATTAGAATCAATTAGACTAATAAAAGATCCTTTTTTCAAAATGGAATTAATAAAGAGATATTTTAATAGTTTACCTACTTTATATAAAACAAGATTCGTTAAATTGGTGGATAAAACATTCCCTGAACTTGAACTAAAGAAAAATGGGCATAATGTTTATACAAGATATTTATAACAACTTTGAATAAAAATGGATATTGTTCAGTGCGGGTGGATTAATTATGGAATGTCTGAAAAAAATTAAAGGTTAAAAAATAGAATTAAAATTTTAAAAATTTATGCTTAATCAACAGTTAAAACAAATGTCTGAGACATTAAAAAAATTAAAATCTAAAAAAGTAATTTCTAAAGATGATGAAATAAAAATTAAAAGTTTAGAAAGATTCTTTAATAACTATCTTGACGAAGAAGAATAACATATTTAAACTATATTACTCAATTTTTAAGATGAGTGGATCGTCAAAATAAGAAATTGTGTTGCAACTTTGAATAACAGGGAGAGGGGAAATCAAAATTAAAACATCTCAATCTCTTTATTTTAATTTCTTAATTTTGACTTATGTCAAGTACTAATCCAAAAGATAAAAACAACCCTTCAAAAAGAATAGAATACAGAGGTGAAAATGTCCGAGTTTCAAGAACAGGAGGTGTTTCTGCAACAAAAACATTTAAAGGTGATGGAGTTGGTGCTACCATAAACACCAAACACGGACTTCGTCTTCATAAACGATTATTTAAGGGTGCAAGAATGGGTTTCCAAAACGGTAACTTTCAGTTTATTGGGAGGTATAAAAGTGGTCCATTCAATTTCAATGTTTCAAAAAACGGATTTAGTACTTCCCTCAAAAATAAAAGAGGTTCTTATAACATCCTAAAACCGAATTATTCAAGTTTCAAATTAGGTGGTATTCAAGTTAGAGGTAAAAACGCTGCTACGTTTCAAATGATCTACATGTTGGTCATTCTCTTTGTTAATTTCATTAAGTTTTTTTGGTATACCTCTATCTCCATTTTATGGTTTGGTTTTTTATCCATTAAATGGATTGTGGACTTTATAACTGGTTTCTTTAAAGGTTTTAAAGAGGATAATTAAGTTACAATTAATTCGTAATAGGATTTTTTACTACTAAGCGCAATATTAAGACTACAGCAGAACCTAAATGATAACGAGTTTGATTGAAATTTACACCAATAATTGACATTAATTCCTCTATAACTAAGAGTAAATCCTAATTTGAAGTAAACAACTTGAAGAATAATTGATATGGGGAAGTAGTGACCTTTGAAAATCTTCTTGGAGTAAATATAAAAATTAAATTTTACTTACCTTGGATGCGACAGAACCGTTTGATTCGAGTTGGTTAAATTACTCTTCCTATACCTACTTGAATTAGAAAAACTAATATACTAACTCCTGCTGTGGCTAATTTTAGATAGCTGATGTTTGTCCATCTTTCAATTATTTTTTTCATCAAATATTTTGTGATAAAGAAATTTAAAATAGTTGGAATTATATTTTTATCTCCACCTACCATATCATTATTGAGGATGTCTAAAACAGCAATGAATGGTATGACGATATAAAGACCCCATCTTGCTTTTTTCCATAACTTTTGATTATTTAAATCTTCTATATTTTGAGGTTGGGACTTTTTATTTATAAAAAATTTAACACTAAAATATATAACAGTAATCATTAGTACAAATGGTAATAAAGGAGCAATTTTTTCCATAATTTATATTCTTCTTTTTATGTTAGCATTTTATCAATGTTTTTCTCTAATCTTTTTTCGTGATATATTTACTTATTATTACATTACTCATAGATTTTTGAATTTCATATTCCCATTTCTCAAGTGAATTCCATTGATTTGAGACAAACATAAAACTATAAATAAGTTTTTTATTAAATGTTACGAAGTTTACTATTGATTTTGGTTTTTGTTGATTATCTGAAGTTCTAAAAGCACTAAAATTTAACCTGATAAATAATCTATTATTATAATCAACAATTTTATAGTTATCTAATGTCACTTTATTAAAACCTCTTTCTATTAAAGAGTTTTTAAAATCATTTTCTAAGTTAGAATTATTTTTGTCAAATTCATTTTTATATTCTTTGATGATTTTGGCATTTGTTGCTCTATTTACTGATTCAAGATTCGTACTTCCAACATTAACAGCTGCAACATAACCTAAATTTTCGTTGTAAAATTGTACACTTGAAAATTTTCCAATTCCATCATTCTTTGTATATCCTTCAGGAATTTTTATTGTGTAGTTGTGCGAATAGTTTTCATAAAGATTATCTTTATTTAAAAAGTCTAATTGAAATTTATCATTTTGATTTGCAAGATCATTAATTGCATTATTAATCCTGTTTTTAAATTCAGATCCTTCTTTTCCTTTCTTTACAGTTTGACTTTTTTTATCAATCAATAAAGGCGTTATAAAATAAATAGCTAAGAAGAAGCTGCAGATACTTAATAAAAGTGTGAGTTTTTTATTCAAAATTACTTTTTGTTAATAACAATTGTTTTTGAAACAATATCGTGCAGTCCTGTAGGTCTTTTGAAAAAGAAAAACCAAATATCTATAAAAAAAACTAACCTTGATAAAGAACGAGTTAATATTTGAAAAAATGTAGGTTTTTCATCTGATTTAACAGACACAACTTTAAGTTTCACAATAGATTTTCCAATTGTGGTTTGATAAAGATATTCTTGCAACGAATAATAAAAAATATAAAAAGGAGAAAACAAAACTAATCCATTATATAATTTGTCTAATCGGACATTAAATTGATTTGCTATTATGAAGATAGTTATAGTATAAACAAATAAGATGATTATAAAGTCAGTTAAACACCCAATTAATCTTTTCCACCAAATAGGGGCTTTGATATTGCTTTCTTCTATAAAGTTTTCTGATGCTGTTTTTGAATCTTTTTTCAGGGAGGGGTAAATAAATATTACACCAAAGATTAATAGGCCTATAAACTTTGCGTATTCTTCACTTCCGTCAATAATAATCGATTTTAGAGAAAATATTATCATTAAACTACCAACAATAATATAGAAGATATTTTTCATTTTTTTCATTTCTTTTATGCTTTTTCAGTTGGTATTTTATCAATATATTTTTCTAATCCTTTTTTGTTTTGTAAACCGTCTTTGGACTGATACGCTTTTATTTTAGAGACTAATTTAGTGTCTAACACAAATATAGATAAATTATAAACAATTTGTTGTTAGTCACTTGTTTTCCATTTTGTGGTTTGGTTTTTTTTTATCCATTAAATGGATTGTAGATTTTACAATTGGATTTTTCAAAGGTTTTAAAGAAGTTAACTAAAGTTCCCTGTAACTAAAGCACCTTATAACTTTATAGTTTACATATTAAAAAATCCTTGATCCAATATGTGTCGGGTGCGCTCATCTGATGTGATCCTAATGTACTTGAGAAACTCCTTTTCAGTTTTATGACCTGAAATATGCATGATATCTTGAATTGACATTCTTTTTAAATAATAATTTGTACAGAAACTTCTACGTGCAGTATGTGACTCCAACATTTCCCACTTTGGACGTGTATAAGTTCTTTTAACTCCTCCCTTTGTATCATGACATAAAATATCTTCATTCATATTTAATTTTCTTCCAATTAACTTGAGGTACTTGTTTATCTTTTGGTCTGATAGTTTTGGAGGGGGCTGGTTATTGTATCTCGCCATTATTTCTCTAAGTTCTATTGTTATTGGACAGTTAACTTTAACACCACTTTTCTTTTGAAGAATTTCAAAAAAATGAACCCCGTCTTTTTCTACAATATCTATACCTGATAATCGATTATAGTCACTAATACGTTGTCCTGTATAACAACCCACTAAGAAGATATCTCTTGCCAATTGCATAGTCATGTCATTTGAAAGATCTAAATCCTTCATCTTACGTATTTCATTCTCACTTAAATAAATCTTTGTTGGCTCCTCCGTTGGAATTGAAAACAACCTGAGATCTACATCTCCAATTAAACCTCTCCTCTTCCCTTCCAA
>Ga0209603_1002105_pt1 | contig 19111 bp, 24 predicted proteins | sample COGITO_mtgs_1206_FD_184812 | JGI IMG/M metagenome (GOLD analysis project Ga0209603, IMG submission 184812) | Pelagic marine microbial communities from North Sea - COGITO_mtgs_120607 (SPAdes) (version 2) | ecosystem: Environmental > Aquatic > Marine > Epipelagic ... | reverse complement strand
TTCCTTCAAGGAGAATACGCCCCTTGTTTTAGATACAAAATTAAACGTCAGCCTATTGCTAGTATGAGTGATACTCTACCAAGCGAAGCAGTTAATCATCCAAATATGTTAGCAGTACGTAATAGCTTAATTCATGGTGAGTTTCCAGCTGGGTGTGAAGACTGTCAATACAAAGAAGAAAACGGTGTAAAAAGTTATAGACAAAAAAGTCTTAATAATAAACACTGGGACGATAGTTCGATAGACTATACTACTCCAGTTTCAACAGGTGTATTAGATTTAGAACTTAAATTTAGTCGCACTTGTAATTATTTTTGTAGACATTGCATGGCAGATAGTAATAGTCAGTTTGAACAACTGGGCAAGAAAAATACTGACATACATAAAATGCTATTACGAGCAGGATTTGATCATATTGGGCCTGCTGACTCGCCAATACAAACAATAACTCCTGAACACTTGGAAGATATTATACAAAATATAATTCAGGGTGTTAATAGGATTACATTTAGTGGTGGTGAACCATTATATCATATAGGACATTATCGCTTTTTAGAAAGACTTATTAGTGAGCCAGACATTGATACTAGTAAACTTACTATTGCATACAACACAAACATGAGTATGATAGAGTTTAAACATTACAAACTAAGTGAGTTATGGAGTCACTTTGGCGGAGTAGACTTGACAGTTAGTATGGATGGCACACATGAACTGTTTAATTATTTTAGACAAGGTGGAGATTATAATCAAGTTGTTGATAACTTGTTTAAAATACTCAGTGTGAGTAACAATATACTTGGTGTATATTTGGTTTGTACTAGTACTGCATACCATGCGTTCTATGCTAGTGAAACGTTCCGTGACTTAAATGCTCTAGTAGACCAAATACAGGGCATGGGCATTCCAGCTCACACTGATGCCACGTTTGTACACTACCCTGCAGGTTTAGATATAGCAAATTTACCACTCAATGTCAAGAGCTTTTTAACAGAACTTCATGGTAGTGATAATCCTATAATAAAGTATATGCAAACTCCACAGACTGCGGATGCAGAGTTGTTTAAAAAAATTGTGTGTTTACAAGATCAGTTGCATTTTAAAACTAGTGAGATTGAACTACCAAGAATTACTGAATACGTATATAATGATAATCTTATCAGTTAATTTGTATAAATATATGTATCGTATAGGAGGATACCATCAATGGAATTAACAACCGTAGATATTAAAAAAGCAGTTATACGTAGTCAACACTGCCAGAGAAATTTTGATCTAGAACAAAATATTCCTGAAGCAGACATTGAAACACTAATACACGCTGCAACAAATTGTCCAAGTAAACAGAACATGGCTTTTTATAAGTTGCATGTTGTTACTGACAGATCACTTATTGAGCAAGTACATGCTCTAGCAACAGGCACACATACATATGATGAAGATAATAACATGATTGCAAGTACAAACAGTCAAGTATTAGCAAATGTATTATTTGTATTTGAACCAAACGAAATTCAAGACTTAACAGATAAAAGTCGTGCACGTTGGGAGCAAAAAGATGCTGCTGACCGTGAAGTATTTAAAAGAGATGTAGCAACAGCAATTGGTATTGCAGGCGGCTATATTAACTTAACAGCAAGTATTCTTGGATACGCAACTGGTTGTTGCCAGTGTGGTAAAATGGATGCTATTCGTGACGTACTAGGACTTAAAAACCGTCCAGCAATGTTACAAGGCGTAGGTATTAAAGATACATCACGTAACAGACGCTTACATCACGAAACTGGGTATATGTTCCCAACAAATAAAAAAGAAGACATCTCAGTTAACCGTCTTTAATAATTACTAACCCCCCAGAAAACAAAAGACAGTCGCTTCGGCGACTGTTTTTATGAAGTATAAGTAATATTATGAAAACAGCATGCAGCAAAAGCTGGACTGATGTAAACATAGATTTTGCAAATAGATTAATAAGAAACTGTTGTAGATCAAAAGCATACCCAATGCCTGATAACTACGACATAGATTTTTTTAACAACAGTCCACAAATACAGCAAAGAAGATCTAGCACACTGTCTGGTGAACAACACCCAGATTGTGCACACTGTTGGGAAAGTGAAAATGCTGGCATACCCAGTTATCGCTCACAACAAAATAAGTGGAAAGACTTTAGTAGTGTAACTCGTGATCCACATACAACTTATATTGATGTAACACTTGATACTATATGTGACCAGAGTTGTTTATACTGTGCCGCAGATACTAGTAGTCAAATAGCCCAAGAAGAAGGTGTGCCTATACGTGATGATGGTACTGAGCATGACTTTGAAACATTTAAACGTTGGATATCAACACTCAGTGGCAGTATAGTATTTAATTTTTTAGGCGGTGAACCAACTGCTAGTAAACGTTTTGCGCCAATGGTAGAGTATATAAACACATTGTCTGTTGATGCACAGTTTGAAATCTGTACAAATTGTAATACAAAAGCACCCATGATGGAAAGATTATTAAAAACTATACGTAGTAGTGGTAAACCTTGGAATATTTCCATTAGTAATGAAACATTCGGTACTGATGCAGAATTGTCAAGGTATGGACTAGATTGGGAAAGATTTAAAACTAACTTTGTTACCTATGCTACTACACCACAGGTTAAAAATATTACACTAGCACCTACTACTAATGCACTTAGTATAAGAGGACTAGCTGATTATATTGAATGGGTACATGAAACAATGTTAACTGTCGCACCTGATAAGTCATTTAGTTGGCATGGAAGTTATATTACCAGACCCAGTGTAATTGATATAAAGAACTTAGATACTGATCATCGAAAACATATCGTAAGAGCACAAGAAGTTTATGCCAGATATCATAACCAACACACAAAGTTACAACATGCTGAAAGATTTAAACAATACTTACAAAGTATGCATGATAGAATAGGTACTGGATTTAGTCATACAACTGTTAAAGATTTTATACTAGACAAACAACAAATAAAAAATCAAGATTTAAGTAAATTATTATGACTAATTTTTGTGTACATAGCCAAGTGGGCGTTAGTGTTGTTGACAGCGGTGGTGCTGTTCGTCCGTGTTGTAAGTTTTCAAACACTGTAGACTTGCCTACTATATTTGATATAGAAAGTTTAGATGGTTTACATCAGACATCACCTTATCATAATATAAAACGTAGCCTTAATAGTGGCAACTGGCCTAATGGATGCCAAATGTGTCAATTAGCAGAGCAAGGCGGTGCTGAAAGTCGACGAGTTTGGTCAAATAAGTTTTATGGAGAGAATAATCTATTCCAACCAACCACTATACAAGATTTAGAAATAGCATTAGACTACACTTGTAATATGAGATGCCAAATATGCAATCCTAGTGCTAGCAGTAAATGGAGTACTAATACAGAGTTATTGCAGGATTTAGATAGAGCTGGTATTGGTTATGATAAAAATAATCATTATCGTAATTATCAGGATCGTATGAAACTAGTGTTGTCAAATACTGATTTAAGTATGGCAAGGCATATAAAAATAGAAGGCGGCGAGCCGTTTTATGCTAAACATTTAAGTTGGTTTATAGATAAACTACATCAAGAGGTTGTAAACCCTAATAAACTATTTTTAAACATTACAACAAATGGTAGTGTATATCCAGACGAACAAGTTATACGTCAATTGGAATACTTTCCAAATAGTGTTGTATCATTTAGTTTAGATGGTACAGAAAAATTAGCAGAGTCTACACGTTGGGGGGTTAGTTGGGAAACTATTGACACAAATATCAGATGTTTTAGTAAAACTAATATTAATCTTTACGCCAGTTGTACAGTAAGTATACTTAATTTTAATAAGTTATGGGCATTACGAGATTATCTTAAACGTTACAATATAAAAGTTTCGTTTAGTGAATTAACATTTCCAAAACATTTAAGTATATATCAATTACCACTATCAGTTAGAGAACAATTTGTAACTGGTAACACGGAGTTAGACCGTATACTAACCGCAGACATTACAATTGATAATCAGCTAAACACAACTCGTGATTATATCAATATCATGGATCGACATCAAAAAACAGATTTTAGTAGTGTAAATAAACAAGCATGGGAGATAATAAATGCTAATATCAGGTAATCCTGAACAAGGAATAGCACAAGCGTTGTATAAGTTATATCCAGATGCCACGTTTATGAGTAGAAGCAGTGGGCATGACTTAGTAGAGAAGTCAGGAAGAGAAGAATTTGCAAAAGCGGCACTCAATCATGATGTTATTGTAGTTAACAGTGCACTATGGCAGTTCCAACAAACTGTACTACTAGATGCAGTGTACAAGAGCCTAAAGGATGCCAAGAAACTAGCACATATTGTAGTTATTGGTAGCACCACGGACCGTGTTAAGAACGGCAAGGCATGGTTATACAATGCAGAGAAGAAAGCACTGCGTGATTACAGTAATACACTTAGTATTGGGGGTGTATGGAGTCGTATGCCTAAAGTAAGCTACATTAGTTTTGGTACACTTAGTAACAATGAGCACAAACACCCTGATAGACGGTGTATGGCAATTGATCAGGCAGCAGATTACATTAAATGGATAATAGAACAACCACAACATATTAATATAAATGAACTAAGCGTTGATCCTGTACAGGACGAGTATTGGTATGCCCTTTAGTAGAAGTATTCAATCATTACATTTTGGTCTTACGAGTAAATGCACATTACAATGCCCTGAGTGTGTACGAACAATGAGTGATCCTACAGTTAACACACTATGGCGTGGGATTAAAGAACAACGACAAATCGATTGGGAACAATACCAAGACGTTGTTAAAGATTTAACATTCGACGAAATACTATTTTGTGGCAATTGGGGAGATCCAATATACTATCCTGATCTAATAGAGTTTATAACTTATATTAAAACTTTTACTGATACTCCTATAGTTATTCACACAAACGGTAGTTATAAAGATGCTGAATTTTGGTTTAATTTAGGGACAGTATTAAAACAAGATGATAGAATTGTGTTTAGTATTGATGGATTGATTACAGATGATCGCTATAGAGTAAATAATGACGCAGAAAGTAGACGTATGGGTATTCAAATACTCAAGAATATGACTAACTATGATCGTCCAATACTAGAACAAAAATGTCTATTGTTTAATTACAATGAAAATAGAATTTGGCAAATAGTAACTGAATCACGTAATCTTGGTTTTGATATGATCTCATTGTCAATGCCAATAACAGATAGCAATCTACAATTAGCACCCGCATATAATGGAGATACTTTTGAAGTATTTTTTACAAACCGAGTTGGACAATTCAAATGAGTTGTGATATTGATCCAAAATGCCAGTCCACTGACGTAGATTATTTTATTGAAATAAACGGAATGTTTTTACCGTGTTGTTGGATAGCCACGCATCTTGAAAGTATTGACTATCTACGTGAGAAATTAGGTGATGATTATGACCTTTTGTTTTTGACAAATAACGATCCTTATAGTATAATGGACTTATGGGAAAAGCATATTGAAAAAAGCTGGTTGACAGACAATCCAGTTCCAATGTGTAGTATCCAATGTGCTAGAAAGAAAAAGAATGACTGATGATTTAAAATGGAGTGAATATGATTTTACTAAAATACCCTTTGACGACATTGTCAGTGTTGGTCAACGTACTTTGCTTTATCGTGATCTATTTACTGTTAGTTGGTTATTGGGACGATTCTGTAACTACAAATGTTCCTACTGTTGGCCCTACGCACGTTCAGATAGAAAAGATCACAGACCAACAGAACTATGTTTAAAAACAATAGATGAGATAAAGAGGCAGGCACGTGAAAACGGATTTAATAGTTATCATTTTAGTCTTAGTGGCGGGGAGCCTACTTTCCATCCTGGCTACTTGGATATTCTACAGCATCTGGCTGATGACATAGACAACACAAACTATACTAGTGTACACATGACATCAAATTGTAGTCGCAACATGCGTTGGTTTGAAGACTATGTTGAAAGGGTTAAACCATTTCATAGAGCTAGTATTACAGCTAGTTTACACACAGAACACTTAAATACACGTGACAAGATGCAGGACTTTGCTAATAAGCTAATACTGTGTCAGGAGCACGATGTTCAAGTTACAATCAATATGGTTATGGTTCCGGAATGGTTCGAAAGAGACTGGGAAAATGCCTTATTCTTCCACGAGCAAGGAATCAACGTCACACTCAAACCGCAATCAGATCCAACGGCGTCTAGAGTCGTGGACGGTTATACAGAAGAAATGTTACAAAGACTGTATAACGGAATGCCGCAAATGGCGTACACTGAAAGCAAAAGGAAGTGGGCACAGCGTCCAAAACCTAGTTTCGAACTGCCGCCGTATACAATAGGTGACAATGACAAAAGTGTACCCTGGCACATGCAAATTGAGTTTAAAGATTCAACTGGCAAAAAATGGTATATGGACCAAGCTGAACGGTTTAATGCTTTCAACTTTAATAAGTTCAAAGGCTGGAGTTGTAACAGTGGGTTTCAGGGAATTATTATACGTGAACCAGACGGCAGTGTAAAACGCAGTTACAGTTGCGCAGATGTACCACTGGGTAACATAGAAACAGGGTTTAAACTGTTTGATGGGCCACGCCCTTGTATAAGTGATGCGTGTGTAAGTAGTGCTGACAGTAAAATACCAAAACGTAAACTATAAATATAATATATATAGGAGGATTTAGTATGGAATTAACTGAATTAAGCATTAAAAAAGCTGTAATTAGATCGCAACATTGTCAACGTAATTGGAATTTAGAAAAAGAAATCCCACAGGAAGATTTACAAACAATGGTGCATGCTATTACAAATTGTCCTAGTAAGCAAAACGCCGCATTTTATAATGTATATACTATTACTGACAGAGATACAATAGAGCGTATTCATGAGAAAACTGAAGGGTTCTATCATAGAGATGAAGAGAAAATGATTAGCAACAGTCAAACCCTTGCTAATGTATTATTTGTGTTCACTAACAATACAGAAAAGAGTAATAGATTAAATAAAAAACGGAACAGTTATGGCGACAATGAAGCCAGTGTTGGTAGAGATTTGCATATGGCAACTGGTATTGCGGCAGGATATTTAAATCTAACCTCAAGTCTAATGGGGTATAACACAGGGTGTTGTGCATGTTTTGAAGGCGACGAGATACAAGAAATATTAAATACTGAAGACGAGATTGTATTGCTTATGGGTGTTGGACATAAAGGCGACATCCCTAGAAGAATACACCACGCAGATAATAGTTTAACATTCCCTGCAATCCCAAAAGAAGATATAGTAGTAACTTATATAACATAATATGACAACAACAGAACAACAGTACTTGGAAATGCACACTGCACCACTGATTCCACTTGACATGAGTGCAAACATACCATTATTTTTAGAATGTATGCGTGAGTATCAACATGCGTTTAGAGCATGGGGAGTTAAACATCTAGAGCATCAACGTTATGGATTACCATTGGTAAATGCCAATGGCCAGTTACACAACAATCCAGAACCAGTTTGTTATCCACTGGACCAGTGGAATGCACACCTAGCTGATGATGAACGTGTTAGAGATCACAGTTTTCAAGTACCAACAGAGATACTATCTCACACGGCATTTGATTTTTTAGAGCCATTAAAAGATTGTATATTGCGTAGTTGTATACTAAAATGGATGGACAATAGTATGTTTTATCCGCATACTGATACCAAACTACAGGGACGTATACTAAGACTTTGGGGGACAGATAGACCAGACATGGTTAAGTTACGTTTTGATCGTAACGGCGTTAGAAGTAACCCTAGGGACGTAGATAATACTGAGTTTGATTTGGCTCCTCCAGACTGTGAAGTTGAAGCTGGGCGTATGTATTTGATTGATACAAACATCGTACATGATGCACACAGTTATGCTGATAATACATATCAATTCTTTCTTAGTTTTGATAGAGATAAAAGTTACGAAATTATACAACAATTAAAGTTATGAAATATTTTACACCACTAGATTTGCCACAGTATGACTTACTCAGTTGTATGGACGAGTTGTTACAACAACAAAAAATAGATTGGGGCTCACACGGACAAATTTGTATTAACACTACACCAGATCAGCCAGACAACTATCATTATGGCGATGCTAGTTTAAAATATGATTGGAATAATACAATTGACAAAGCAGATAAAGACGGTAATATAACACACTTTACTGTGCCGCTACGAGATAAAAATTTAAAAGAAAGACATTTTACACAGTTATGTACGGTATTTAAAAATACTGTGTTTGCTGATGTATACCGACAGTTAAGCAGTCAGTATACACTTGGTAGAGTTAGATTAATGACTAGTCTTCCTAAAACATGCTTAACTTGGCATCAGGATAGTACTAATAGAATACACTATCCACTAGTCACTGATCCAGGATGCCAAATGGTAATTGAAGATGAGGTTTTGCATATGCCGGAAAATACTTGGTGGTTGACACAAACAGAAAATTATAAACATACTGCATTTAATGCTAGTACAAATAATAGAATTCATTTAGTGGCAGTGGTTAGAAATGCTAACTAAACGTATTGACAATCAACATATTGTACAAGTAGGATCTTTTGTACGTAAATGTGAACAACTTGGATATAATAATAATTCCAGTCTACAACATATGAAATGGGATTGGTGCTTGGAGTCAGGTGCATGGTTTGCTACATACATTGACAACGAGATTATAAGTTTAAGTGGTATACATCCTTTTGAGGATGGATATAGAGCTTTATTCAGAGGTGCACAACTAAGATCACGCAACGTTGGACTTAACAGATACCACATGCAAAGCTATTGCTTTAGTACACAGTTGCCATTACAATTAGAATATGCTCAAGATAAACCTGTGTATATTACTACAAATATAGATAACGATGCCAGTGGTAAAATGGGAAGTGTTAACCGAACATTTTATCATTTAGCCAAACACGGTATTGTAGACTTTGTAAGAGCTGACGAAGTATTTTATACACAACAAAATATATGGAAATTAAATAATGAAAACTACAACGCTATTAGACTTTAAACATCTTAAAAAGGCAGGTGCAGGTTATTTTAAACACTTGACTTATGCTACATATTATAATATACTAGCACTAGGTGTATTAGTAACAGGAATAATTCACAGTTTTATACCGTGGCTGTTTCCTTTTACTCCTTACTACCTTGCCAAAAGGATTGTAGATGGCACTGAACAAAACTTTAAAAAAGATAATTGACACCGGTACAGCATTGCCAACCAGTGGTACCACTGGTGCGCCTAAACGTATATTCCAACCACCGCATAAACTGTCAGCCGCTAATAGTGTAGCTAGGCAAGTACAAGATATTACTGTTAACAGTCGTATACTAACAGTGTGTACATTAACACATGCTGGTGGATTGCTTGCACAAACATTACCTGCTGTAGAAGTTGGTGCTGATGTTGATATACAAAAGTTTAATCCCTACAGTTGGGTTAGACAGATTACAGATTACACACACAGTCATTTAACGCCCAACATGGCTCGTGCCGTAATAAAAACTCGAGGATTTAATACTGTAAACTTGAGTGGCATAACTGTTATGTGTGGTAGCGATAAAGTACATAGCAGTATTATAAGATCATTCATTGATCGTGGTGCTACATTTATCACTAACTGGGGTATGACAGAAGTTGGGCCAGTGGCAATTAATCAAACATTTAATCCAGGCGATACTGTAAACACAACTGAAACTATAATGGGCAATTGTGTACACTGTGATGTAAAAATTGAAGATAACCAATTGTTTGTACGTGGAGATATTTGCGTATATGATGATTGGTTTGCTACTGGCGACCTAGTAACATACAATAACGGAGTTTATTATTATCTTGGACGTATACAATAATTCTAATTTTATTTTTGTAAGTTTTGAACCTGGCAGTAGAGGACATAATATTGGTCGTGTATTGTGTAGCTTACCAGAAGTGTATTGGTATAGTAATTTAGACAACGGCATTAATCCTTGGAACGTATCACATAAAAGTGATTGGATAATCCAACGTCGAGTAGCCCCCAAACATTTTGATAGGACTATGCCTAATGGAGAAGTATTGCCTCCAGTTTGGGATTATGTAAAGGATTTTGTTGATTGTGACACATATTATCGTGACTTATTTCCAGCACAGTTTAAAAAAGCACAAGGTCACCAATATCTAAATACACATCGGTTATTATACTGTACGCATAGTTTACCAAAAGAAATACTAACACAGTTTCCTAATAGTCGTGTGATCAATGTTGTAGCAGAGGTTGATGATATAGTAAATAGATATATGCGTACAACAGCGCACTTTCCTGCCTATCTTAAACTTGAGTGGATGAATGGTAGTGAAACTGAATATGGCAAAATGCTATATCAATTAAGTAAGCGTTGGGGATTATTTTTTACAGTACAAGATGTCTGGGAACATTTACATGATGGAGATTTTTATCAGCATGTAAAAACACAGATAAAAAATAATATGACAATAAGGAATCAGACTGATGACAGCCGTGTCATTACAGTTAGCCATAAAGAATACCGAAAGATGAAAGAGTTTATCGTATGAAATATAAGTTTTTAGATTGGCCTACAGTGCCAGAGCACTTAATATTACCAGTTGAACAAGTATTAGAACTTGAAAATATATTTGGTGGTCGTAGTCCTAATTATACAATACACGAATGCCAAGCTGAGTTAGCGGAATATCTTCAAGAACAATTTCCTGAATATACAAAGTTTCGTTATCAAACACTAGTGCATGGTGTACCTGTACACAAAGATAGAGGACGAACGACAGCCTTAAACTATATTATTGATCCAGGCGGGCCTAACGTACACACTATTTGGTACCAAGAAGATCAAGTAACACCCACATGTGATGTTGTACTAGGCAAAAATCAGTGGCACATATTAGAAGTTGATTCATATCACACTGTTATGAATATAGAAGGAAGGCGCTTTGCGATTACAATAGCATGATAGATACAAATAAAATAATATTCTTTACTGGAGCACCAGGAAGTAAATGGAGCGGCACTAGTGTATTACTAGCTAATACTCCAGTAATTGATGTAAACATTAGCGACCGGACACCAGAGCGTGAGTACGATCATGGTCCACAGTTTAATGGTGTTAAACACATGGGCGCATATTTTGGTCCAGGATTTGAGTTTGGAGAATGGTTTCATGAACTGTATACTGGCAAATATACACGTGAACAAGTAATTGCTGAAATAGAATCAGCTTATCCAGAACATGACGGATATATTATAGTAAAGTGTCATCAGTTTGTTTACAGTTTAGATTGGATTGCTGAAACGTTTCCTGAAAGTAAAATTATGATTGTTATGCGACATCCAGAAGCATGTTGGGATGGTTGGCATGGAGTAGGTGGTATTAAAATTCCATATCCTGATTATACTACGTTTTACAAAACAACTGAACAAGCAAAAGAGTTAATTAACCACGAGTGTATGTTAGCACGTAAATGGATTTATGAACGTGATTTAGCAGTACACACTAGTACACCCAGACATTGGCGTGACGTTTGGAAGTTAGACGATGCTGATGAAAATCGTCAGTACAATCATAGTCTAATAGGATACCATAATAAAAATGATAAGCCAACTGAACGATTGCGATATGATGTACAATTTAGTTATTATAATTTTGAAATGATCTAAAATGGATTGTGTTGTAATAATTAAATCAGGAGATGCATGGTGGGATGATATTGCTGTAAACTATAGTCAGTTAAGTATTGATCACAGTGTGAGTAGTAGATATAGTCAAAGCAAATATGATTACTGTTTAACAGATGAATTTAGTTCGGCTGATTATACAAAGTACGATCGTGTTTTAATTATACAAGCAGGTACTATATTGATATGGGGGAACTATGAAAAGAACATTATTCCCAGACTAAAAAATTATGAGAACATAAACATTTGTAGTGGTGCTGATGTCTGGCAACCAATGGGAGACGGTGATATTAGTCTTGATATGAATATACAATCACTTGATGTTTCCACAGCACAAACATTTATAAACAGTCATAGTGCCGCTGTTACTAATCTAATAGATGATAGTAATATAAGTTACTTAATGCATAACGAACTTCCAAAATATAGTTCAGCTAGTGATGCAGTGGATTGGGCAATTACCGTAAGCAGTGGATTCTTTATTAATGGGATATTAAATCATCACGGTATGCACAATGATACTGTAATACATCATATGGACATAAGCAAAATAAGTTTAGCTGTTAGAAAATATACCATTCAAGAATGGGATGGCACAGATATAAAAGGCTGGATTAAACATCTACAACAAAAATATCCTAGTATGCAGTTATTCAATAGACATAAGTTCACTGACAGAGATAGTGATTACATGACTATCTGGGAAAATCTACAAGCTGAATTTACTGACTGGATGTCACATTGGAAACAATATCAAAGTTTAGAGCATTACTACCATAGAGTAAACATCAGTAACAAGGCAGATATAGACAAATTATTACTATCTATTACGTCTGGTACGGGTGTAATATGGTGGAATGGCGCACTGAAACGTATGCCCGGAAACTTACTTAAAGACAGCAACACTAGTCATCAGTCAGCTATTGAATTTGTACAAACATTAGCAGAGCATAATCCAAATACAATATGTTATGGAAGTGATCATTGTAGTAACCAGTTTAATGGAGAATTAGCCAGTAATGTAGTAAAGTTAGTATCAGAACAAAATAGTAGGGAAATGTTATGGCAGAAAAAATAAATTTACCTGCAGGGCCTATTGGTGTATATTTAAGTGGAGGAAGTGATAGCGCAATATTGTTTTGGTTGTTGGCATCACAAGGACAACATGATATTGTATTACTTACAGTTGCTAGTGATGATAAGAAATTTAATGTAGAACCTGCATATGAAGTAGCTAATTGGGTTAAGAGTAACACATCAGTAACAGTACTAGAACATCGTGTAATACTAGCACCAAACTTGGAATCACGCAAGAAATATAGAGATCAAGCTACTGACAGTTTAACTGAGCGATGGAATTTAAGTTGTTGGGTAAGTGGAAAAACACGTAACCCAGACGAGAAATTGCTACATCATGAACAAAGAAAACAAGATAGAGATAACGCAATGCCTAGATTAATACACAAACATTTCTATCGACCCTTTCATAATATTAATAAAAGTCATCTTGAAATGTTATATAAAAAATATAACTTAAATAGATTACACAGTCTAACAGTAAGTTGCGAAACTAGCTATCCTCCCTGTGGAGACTGTTGGTGGTGTGCGGAACGAGAATGGGCATTTGGTAGTTATGTATAAAGGTGAAGATTTAATTATAGCAACTGGAACACCAGGAAGTCGATGGAGCGGAGCAATACGCTGTATACAAAGTCATGTATCTATTAATATCTCAGATGAAGTAAACACTGATAGTTATACTAACGGCGCTAAAGGTTGGCACAGAGGCGCATATTGGGGACCAGGACACGATTATGGTTTAGAGTTTGATCGTCTGGATCAATTAAATCGTGACGATGTAATAGCACAATTTCAGGAACCTTTCGATGATTGGGATACTGGTATTAAGATCGTTAAAAGTCATTGGTTTAGTTATCATATACCTCAACTACGTGAATGGTTTCCTGAAGCAAAGTTCTTGGCATTTTGGATGCCAGATGACTTTTGTTTTGATTGGTGGCATCAAGTAGGAGGTTGGAATATAACTTATCCTCACTATACTTGGTATGAGAATGACGAGCGTATGAGAAAACAAATTGCCGTAGAGAATAAATTTATTCAACAACATTTTGATTTACAACAAAATAGTCTAGTAGAACTATTACATAAACTAGGACTAGACAATCAATTGCACAAAGAAAAAGAACTTTGTAAACGAGATACAAAGTTTCAAGATCTTGCAAAAAATAAATCTATTGATAGGGTATTAAACGATACTGTTCAACGAATTTATACAGGTGTCGTTTAGTCTTCAGATTCACTAATTACAACAGCATCAAATTTATCTGAGGCTGGGCGTTGTGAGCGTTCAAGGTCTCTTACTGCCTTCATTGGCCAAACTACAGTTCGTGTAATTGATGTTCCGCCTTCATCTAATACAGCACTCCAACTAGTGTGACCTTCGCTAAGTTGTCCACAACTTCCGTGTGCGTCTAACCAAGCTTCTAAAGTGTCAAATGTATCACTTGATGTAGTTGTAAGTCTACTTACGTGTGTGTAAGCCATATTATTCTCCTGTTAGTACATTTATTTATACAGGTATTTGATTATCATATGTGCTGAATAAGTCACGAGTGTGTTGGGTAGCAACTCCTGTAACTAACAGTGTACATCTTGGACCATGTCCTGCATTAGCTGTACAGTGTGGAACATTATACCAATCAAAACTGTATATCTCTCCTGCACGATATCCAGTGTGTACGAAGTTTCCGTACTGTATAAAGTGTCCTGGCTCCCAATCATTCAGCATTACCATAAAACGATATACACTATGCGGATCTTTCTTATTCCATTTTTCTAATTTGTCAATGTGTAAGTTCCAAACTTGCCCAGGATGCTGTATATGTACACGACTTTGTATCGGTTTTTCGCCTTGTACTAATCCTAATGCATCTGTCATACGTTGAAATACAGGTTGTAAGACGTATTCTAAATTAGTTAAACTAAGTCTAGGATCTGCACCTGCTCGCATTAAATCATATTCTTCTGACTCAATATCTGGACTTGTACCATCTATAGGATTTCGGTTACGCCATGTAATAGCTGTACTACTTTTTACAACAGTTTCTAATTCTTTATGCCATTTACCAGTAAAACGCCCGGCATAGCGCATTGAATCGTATGCCGGGTCCATTTTAAATGAGTCATAATGATAGCCTGTGCGGGGTTTCAATTTGTCCCAATTGCTGTTCATTACTTAACCAAATCTGCTTTATAGATACTTTTAAGTCCTAGTGCTTGGCTGTTAAACTTAACTAAGTTTTTAAGAGCATCTTCAGTAATAAAGCTCATCAATGTGTCACGCATTTGGTCACCTTGATCTCCAATAAACCATTCGTAATTGCCGTTCTTTGCTTCAATAGCAGCCATACTTTCAGCATCATTATCTAATGCCGTCATTGCCGCACGTAAACGATCACGAAGTTCTGGGTTGCCTTTGTTAATCCAAATTGCTTTTTGTAAACCGTCACGGAAACTTTTTACAAGTACATATGCATCATAAAACTCTCCACTTGGTGCTACTCCCCAACGTGCCTCAAATAATTGCTCTACTTGATATCCTGCTGGATAGTTTACATCGTCACTGTGTGTGCCAGTTGCTGGATCAAGTAGTCCATGGTGGAACCAAAGCTCTGCATTTTCATCTGGCTCTACGTGCTTTTGATATGTTGCTGGATTTTCTCTTGTACCTGTTAAATCTCCACGTTTAAATGCCAGTCGACGTTCACTACCACTCATACCTTTAACCCATACTACGTTGTCCTTAAAGCATTGAATGTATTCGTCTACACTCTTATCTGGTCCACATAACATAAGTGCAATAGCAAATGCTTCTGGAACCATTCCACTACCAGCTGGAAAGCGTGGTTTACTCATATCATCACCAATACGTTTACCAGCAATAATATTTAAGTTCATAAGAGCAATTGATTCATACTCTGCGTAATCATAGTCGACGTCTTCTTGTAAGAAGCTAACTCCATTACCGCCATGTGATACCATAATGGTATTCTCATCAAAGCGTAAGTCATTATGATACTTGTTAAAGCCAGGAATATCTCGAGCTCCAGGAATTAATCGTAATGTAATTTTTTCACCTAAATGTTTTTCAAGTTCTTTCTTTACAATCTCTGCCCATACAGTTGTGCCTTGCCCAGGCTTCTGCGGTACTACCATTGTGATTTCAGCAAATGCAGTTGTAGCAATTGCTAATGACGCAACTGCGCCTAATATAATATTTCTGATTTTCATTGTTGTCTCCTATACAAAATCAATACGTGCTTTATTAAAAAATAATCCCCAAATTGCCGCCGCAACTGCTAAGGTTATGAATACAGCTGGTAATGGTTTTAGTAGCAAGTCTTGCCACCCATAACCAAATGTATCAAACTGTACCCAACTTGATTCTAATCTAGCACTAAGAATAAAACCAATTAAAAAGCTCACTCTACTGAACTTTAAATACTTCATTGCCATGCCTACTGCACAACAAATAGCTAACATAGCATAATCATCTATCATGCCTGTATACTGTGTACTAGCCCAAACTAAACTTGCTAGTATAGGCCAGAAGTAATACTTAAACGGAAGGTTTGTTATATACACCGCATACTTGATAAACCCATAACTAATAGGCAGTATGAGTAATAAACTCCACATGTAACTGCTGAGTAGTACGTCAAAGAATCTTTGATCTTCTAGTACACTTGGTGTACCTAGTTCAAGTCCAACATACATTAACAGACCCATTACTATAACTTCAAATGGTGCGCCAGGTATACCAAACAACACTGTGGGAACATAACTAGTTGCCTTTTGCGCATTATTTGCACCTTCGCAACCTATTACTCCTCTTACATGTCCTTGTCCAACATTTTCTCCATCACGTTTTCCAAGTGCAACAGTTTGGCTATAAGCAAACCAATCAGCAATTGCCCCACCAATACCTGGAACAAGACCTACGAAGCCACCAATAAGACCACCACGTAACCCATCCCATTTGTATTTCCACGTATCACGAACACCTTGAATAAGTTGTTCCATGATAACACCATTTGTTAGTTTAATCTTCTCTGCCTTCATACGATACGCACTTAACAGTTCTGGAAATGCTAGTACTCCTGCCATTAGTGGTATTATCTGTACACCTGCTCCAAGATATTCCCAATCCATAGTCCAACGTACACTAGCAGTATTTGGATCCATGCCAATATGCCCTACAGCAACACCAGCAACTAATGCTATTGCGCCACGGAACCAATACTTACTACTAACAAATATAACACAAGTCATTGCAAATATTAAGAACGAAAACATTTCCGCTGTACCAAAGTATAGTACAATTTTAGTATAGTAAGGCAGAAACAAGAACACAGCCAAGCCCCATATTAACCCGTTTATCCAACTTGTACTAATTGCTGCACTTAGCGCCCTAGCGGCTTCGCCTCTTCTTGACATTGGAAACCCATCTACCATAGTAGCGGCTGCGCCGCCTGCTCCTGGTATATTCATAACAACACCACAAAATGTATCTCCTATACTGCTAGTAACTACAATGGCTGTAGTAAATACCACCAACATGTAAGGATCTTCAAAGTATCCTACAAAACTATAAACTGCAATTAAACCAGTTGTAGCACCAGCCACAGGAACGAGCCCTACGAAAAATCCGTAAAACACACCTAACAGTAGTACAATAATGTAATAGTCCATAGAAAAACCACAGTCAGATCTTGACTGCTCCTTAAATTAAAAATATTGGGGGGTATATTACTGAACTTCTTTTTGATCAGAGCGTTAGCAATATTGTATACTTATTTAGTACGCCACACAAAGTACATTCTGTTCTTATGTGAGTCTGTTCTTAAATCTAATATGTCAACATTAAGCTGGCTGGCACAGTTAACAACAAAGTTACTATCCCACGGATAAAAGCTAATCCAATTACTTTCGTCTGCTTCATGTGGTAAGCCTGGATTAACTCTGAAAAACATAACAGCACCAGGATTACACAAACTAACAGCATGCTCTAGTTCTGCAAATATTTTATCAGTACTACCAAAATTAATACTACCTAGTGCTAGTGTTGCATCAAACTTTTGAGTTGGTCTATAATCTAGTAATTTTACTTTTACATCTGCTTTATCATTGTACGGATCAATACCTACTAGATTGTCTATTTTACCGTTAAACTCGTGATATCCACACCCGATATCTAACACTGCTCTAGGCTTTAATTTGTTTACTTCGTCAATTAGTGTAAGTCCACTATACTTGTACTTTTTCATTTCACTTTGCCATACATTGCAAAAGTAATGACTCAGTACCTTGTCGTCAATTCTGTCTACTAGTTCACCAATGGTGTCATATTCTACATCGTCAATCTCTACATCAAACGTACCTTGTATGGCTTGCTTTAATGTTAATCGTTGTCGTAGCAATTGTGGACTAGTGTGTATTAACTCTTCTAATTTATAAAGAATTTTATGGTTCATTATACTGCCATAGGTGCTTTAATAGTTGGCATAGGATTATATCCTACAAGTTTATAATCACTTGTTTTAGTAGCAAGCAATTCATCTAGTGTACTAAACTCAGGCATTTCTAGTATAGGTCCTTTAACTGGAGATCGTTCTAATTGTTGCGTTACTTGCTCCATATGATTGTTGTATATGTGACAATCACCACCAGTCCATATAAATGTACCTACATCTAAGTTACAAATTTGTGCTAACATATGAGTGAGCAAACTATAACTTGCAATATTAAACGGCACGCCTAAGAACATATCTGCACTACGTTGATACAGTTGACAACTTAGTTTGCCGTTCATTACTCTAAACTGTGCTAGTGTATGGCATGGTGGCAATGTCATTTTGTCAAGTTGGTTAGGGTTCCAAGCACTTAGTATAATACGTCTTGAATCTGGATTAGTTTTAATCTCATTAATGATCCAGCTAATCTGATCTGTACCACGCAAGTGTGGTGTACTAACCCAATACTCTCCGTCAAAGTTACGCCATTGATGTCCATATACTGGACCAAGAACTTTATGTTCTTGATTGTCATCTTTTACATAACCCAAGTCTTTTGCTTGCTTGTTAGCGTTAGCGGTCCAAATGGTATTCTTATCTACGCACTCTTTGCGGGGTTTATCATACGTAATCTCCGCAAGACGTCTCTCGTCTGTGCTACCTTCCAAGAACCATAGTAGTTCTCCTACTA
>Ga0209603_1002104_pt1 | contig 19115 bp, 18 predicted proteins | sample COGITO_mtgs_1206_FD_184812 | JGI IMG/M metagenome (GOLD analysis project Ga0209603, IMG submission 184812) | Pelagic marine microbial communities from North Sea - COGITO_mtgs_120607 (SPAdes) (version 2) | ecosystem: Environmental > Aquatic > Marine > Epipelagic ... | reverse complement strand
AAATAAGAAAACAATATGGTGAAATATATACACCTTTCAGTTTGATAGAAAAAATGTTTGACAATATACCAAAAAAATTTTTTTGTGATCCAAATTTAAAATGGTTAGATATAGGAGCTGGTTCAGGATATTTCTCAATATTTTTATTTGATAAATTATATAATAATTTGAAAGACAAAATAGAAGACGATAATGAGCGTAGAAAACATATAATAGAAAAGATGTTATATATGGTAGATATAAGAGAAGAAAATATTTTAAAATTAAAAACTACTTTTGGAAATAATTGTAATGCATTTTTTTGTGATTTTCTCTCAACAAATATTCCAATAACCTTTGATTTTATTATAGGAAATCCCCCATACAATAATAATGGTATAAAAAAAGTTCCAACAAATAATAAAATAAAAAAAACAAAAGATGGTAATACATTATGGTTTTCATTTATAAAAAAAAGTATTTCATTATTGAAAAAAAATGGCAAACTTAGTGTAATAATACCTTCAATATGGATGAAACCAGATAAAGCACGAAGTTACCACTACCTAACTCAATATAAAATAGAGAAAGTACATTGTTTTACAAATACAGAAACAAATAAAATTTTTAACAAAATGGCTCAAACACCAACATGTTATTTTTTGTTAACAAAAACATCATCAAATGGAATTATAACACTATATGACAAAATAAGCAATGATTACGTACCATATGAATTAAAATCGGAAATACCAATACCACTTATGGGACAAAGTATAATTAATAAAATATTAACTCATACAGAAAAAGTAGGATGTTTAAAAGTATTCAAAACAAATTTACCAAGTAAAACATCAAAAATATCAAATATACAAAATGACAGTTATCCATATGAAAATATTCATACATGTTTATTAAAAAATAGTGAACCAGAATTATCAATTAAATATAGTAACAAACCACAATGTTATCACAATGTGCAAAAATTAGTTATGGCTCATAAAATGTATGGATTTCCATATTTAGACACAAGTGGTAATTATGGAATATCTAATAGAGATAATTATGTAATTATTGATAAAAGTTATAATGATTTAATTAAAATAAAAGAATTTTTATCAACAGAATTTGCATTATATTTATTTGAAACAACTCGTTATAGAATGATGTATTTGGAAAAATATATTTTTGAATTACTACCAGATATAACAAAACTCGAAGACTTTCCAAGTATAATAACAAATCAAACAATTATGGATTACTTTAATTTAACACCAGAAGAACAAAATACAATACAAACTTACTACAAAAAAAAGTATAAGTTTTTCAAATAAAATTGAAATATTTTTATTTTTTTTTGAATTAAAATAAAAATATATAATTAATAAAATGATAAGAAATTTTACAAAAGTTTTTACAAATAATAAATTAAACACAAGAACTATTACACAAAGCCGTGTAAATGTAAACATAAATAATATTAATAAAATTGTAGCAGTATCAAATAGCAATATCAATAATAATGAAAATAAAGTACATGAAAATAAAGTACATGAAAATAAAGTACATGAAAATAAAGTACATGAAAATAAAGTACATGAAAATAAAGTACATGAAAATAAAGTACATGAAATTAAATCATATGAAAATAAATTACATGAAAATCAAAATATGAATTTTAATTCACACTTCAATAAGAAAATATCATTTAAAATTCGAGAATTTTACAATAAACTATTCAATAATAGAACAATGTATTGCGAATTCTGCAAAGGAAAAGGATTCATAAATTGTAGTTGTGAATACGGATGTATTAGATGTAGATACGATAAAATTTATGAATGTCCATATTGTGATGGTGATGGATCAAGTAAATACGGTTATAATTATAATAGAGAAAAATAAGATATATTAAAATAAAGATAATATAAACAATATTTATAACTTTCAAACAACAATTTATGAATATTTTTTCTATTGAAGAGAGAAAAAGACAAAGAAAAAAAATAGTAAATTATATTTCAAGAAAAATACATAATAATTTAAATTATCCACAAGAAAAAATAGGTGCAATATTAAAGAGTTTTCATATAATTGGTCATTTTTATCTTATGATACTTTGTCTATTTTTTTCGTATAAATTTGCAATATATTGTTTAGTATTTCAATTAGCAGTAGGAATATTATATATATATTTTTCTGGTTGTTTATTAACTGTTATAGAATACAAATTGACAAATAATTTTGATTTGAATATAACAGATCCTTATTTGAATATTCTTAATATTCCTATTAATAATATAAATAGAAGAAATATAACATACAAAGCAATTCTTTTTTTTATTTTATATTATATTGTTATAGCTTATTTAAAATATTCAAGTACTTAAATTATTTAAATATTTATTGTGTATATAATTTAAAATGAATAGGTTATTTCATTTATTTGCTCTATGTGCTGTTTTTACACCCATCAATGCTTTACGCATGAACATTGATAAATGTAAAGTATGTTATTCTGTTACTGATACAGTAAAGTATTATCATACAGAGATAGAACACGATGTATCAACATTTGTTACCAAACGAATTTGTAAAAATAATAACGACTGTGAATATTTTGTAGATTTCGTAATTTCAGAACTAATTTCAGAATTATCAAATCGAAATATTTGTGATAAATTAAATTTATGTGATGTATATCGTGGTAATCACGAAGAAGAATGTGACACTATAGTAGATACTATAATGGAACAAAAAATTATAGTAGAAAAATTAGATAACATATGTGGATTTGATTGTTCAGAAGATATTGGAAAAATAATAAAAAATGTGGTGTGTAAAAATATTATGAATTAACAAATTATTTACAAAATTGAAAATTAAAATGAATTAATAGAGAGATTAAAGAACAAAAAAATTGTATGTATACATTGGCATGCACAAGATTTAATGATTATACTTTCAATGAAAATGAAAGATGGCGAATTAATAATAATATGAAAGGATGTATTTACAATGCACCAATAAGAATGAATCCAAATATTCCATTAGAAACAGACGTATTTGTTTTGGAAATGAATAACACAACTAATAAAGTAGAAGGTATTGGATATATTAAAAATTACATACACACAGACAAATATTATAATATTTATGATGATAAAAATTATAATAGATTTACTTACAAAGGAAGATACAGATTAAATAGAAATAAATTAGATAATTATGAAGAAAAAATTATTCAAATATTGGATATTTTGTTGTTTAAAGGAAGTAAACATGTAAAACGCGGTCAAGGAATAAGTAAACTTCCACAATGGATATTAAAAAATAAATCATTTAATTTTGTAAACTTTTGTAAAACACTATTTAATAAATATCATAATATTAAAATATAATTTTTGTAGTTTTAATATAATAAAAACATATAAAAATATAATATATAAATTATGAATTCTATTGATACAAATATAGATAATTATAACATAAATGATTTATTACAATTATTAGATTTAGAAGATGATATATCACAATTTTCTATTGAAAATAATAGCAATAAGTTAATTCAAAACTTATATAATGCAAATAAAATAGAATTAGCAGAGTTTGTTAAAAAAGTTAAGGAAAAATTAATAAATATTTTTAATCAGAATAATGAAACAGAACAGGAAGAAACAGATCAGGAAGAAACAGATCAGGAAGAAACAGATCAGGAAGAAACAGATCAAGAAACCGATGAAGAAACAGAACAAGAAGAAGATGAAGAAACAGATGAAGAAATAGAAAATCAAATACAAGATGAAAAATATTACGATATAGGTCTAGATAATAAAGTAGATGGATGGTATGAGAACGAATATTTAAAACAAGATGATAAAAATCAAAATAACAAAATTACTGAAAGAAAAAATAAAGTATCTATTTTTGATAATTCGCATTTACAAATGAAACGTGAAAAGCTAGGTATAAATGAAACATATGACGTACCAGTGAATCAGGGAACAATAAATCCAAATCTAAGAAATATAACAACAAGATTAGTATGTATTGATAGTCAGTTTAGACAGAATATTTTACCATACAAAGAATATGACCCAAATTATTTATCTAGTTCAACAAATTATACATTAGATTTAACAGAAACATTATATAATGTTTTATCCATAAAAATTTTTTCAATACAAATACCAAAAACTTGGTATGTATTTGATGAAAATCTAGCAAATACAAGCTTCTATATAAATAATACAAAAATAGATATTTCGTCCGGAAATTATAGTCAACAAGAATTAGCAAATACATTAGATACCAAATTGACTGCATATTTTACAAGTGTAACATATAATCAAATAAATGGAAAATTACAATTCAATGGTGCACTATCCGATCTGTCAATGATATTTTATGATGAAGGTTTATTTGATGATACGTCACAAGAATTATGCTATACAAAAACAAATATGAAAATAAATCAAAATTTAGGTTGGTATATGGGTTTTAGAATAGAACAGGATGCAAGCGGAGTAGTATATAAAAATGTATCAAGTGGTGCAAGCTTTGAAGCGAATGCACCATTAGATATTTATGGTCCAAAATATTTTACATTAGTTGTGGATGATTTCAATAAAAATCGTTTAAACAAAGGTTTAATAAATATAAATCAAACAGAAACAAAATTAAGTATTCCATCGTACTATAATCGTGATGTAACAACAATAGATGTAAGTTGTAATACAACTACTAAAACAAGAAATACAACAGGAAAACCGGGATTAACACAAGCACAAATATATTCTGTAAATCAAATATTGCAAAATAGACAAAAAACTTTAAATAGAACCGAAGGAACAACAACATCCGATGTATTAAGTTTGATACCATTAAATTTAGATTTATTAAATGACAATAAACCATATGTAGAATTTGGAACATCAATTGCGATGAATGAACGTAAGTATTTTGGTCCAGTAGATATAGAAAGATTGAAGATAAGATTATTAGATGATAAAGGAAATACAGTTAATTTACATGGAAATGACTGGTCATTTAGTTTGACAGTAGAACAATTATATCAATATTAGATATAAGTATTAGATAAAAATATTATTATATTATAAATGTTAAAAATAATATTTTTAATAGGTATATTGTTATTAGTTTTCAAACTTTTTTATACAAAAAAACGTTATTATTCATTACTTCCCACAATAAATATGTATCCAAATAATTATGAAGAAGTAAAAATTCTAAAAAATGAATATGTAGATACCAGAACATTAGATGACGAAGAATTTTTCTTTTTAACCGAAGATTCAGTACCAATTGCTTTCATATCTTACGTAGATGAGGATATAAATGAATTAAATAAAATAGCAATATCACCAATGGTAATTATTCCTATAATGCTATTAAAATTATTTTTCAATCGTGCAAGACCCTGGCAAATAGATAATAATTTAAATGTATTAAGTAAAACAACAGCTAACACACCAGCTTATCCATCAGGACATGCTTTACAAGCATATTATTTGGCAAAAAAATTAGCAGAAAAATATCCACATAAAAAAGAAATTTTAAATGAAGTAGCTGAAAAAGTAGCAATAGCTAGATTACATGGAGGTGTACATTATCCAAGTGATAAAGAATTTGCCAAGAAAGTAGTAGATAAATTATTTTAATATTTAATATTAATCAAATTGTATAAAGAAATTATATTCATTTCTTGATCACAAATATTAGTCATTTGTTCGCTATGATATTTATCTAATTTATTTTTTTGTTTTGTAAAATTACGTTTGATATTAGTAGCCATATTTTTAAATGAACCGATAATTTCCTTACAAGTCAAGTCAATAGAACTTTGACTCAAAATCACTTGAAAAAATTTATAAGCTAATTTGATATTACATAAATTGGATTTAATATTGTGTAAAAAAATAATTGGTTTGTTATTTCTAACCTCAAACTCAAAATCTTCTTTACAACAAATACCACTATGTAGGCTAACAAAAATAGCACATTGAACGTCATTATTTGATGAGTTATCTAAATCTCTATAAAATTTATCAATCTCTGATTTTTGTACATTTTTACTGTAATTTTTATTTTCAATCATCATAGTAATTCCATCATTTTGTAAAATAAAATCACCTCGTCCAGGAATAGTATGTGTATCAGTAATTTCTCCTTTTGGAAATAACAAATTTAATTGTGTATTAATATATTCTTCACCATCATATCCTTTGATTGTTGAATTATTGTTTTTCATAATACTTGCATTTAATTTTTCTTCATAATTATTATGAAGTTTTTCATATTTTTCTTGTAAGATATTATTTTTATTTTCATAAAATTCTTGTAATTCTTTAATACGTTCATATTGTTTTTTATCATAATTTTCATTCATATTATTTATTTTATCATTTAATTCAGAATTAGTTTTATATACACGCTCAATTTCATTTTCATATTTATTCTTTTGTGTTGTTTCTATTTCATGTATAAGTGCTTTTTGTCTTAATTCGCTATTACCAAGATGATCAGAGAATTGTTTTTCAATATCATTAATTTTATTTTTTAAAGAATTATTTTCAAATTCATATTTTTCTTTTATTAATTTGATTTTATTTTCCCATGCTTCATTATCCCATGTATTTATTTGATAAGTACCATTTTCTGTAAAAATTAAACCAAGTTCTATTACTTTTACTTTATCATTATTATTAAGTTCAAAAAAATTTTTTATTCTATCATTTTTTGGTATATATACTTCTAATAAGTCATCTTTCATAATTTATATATTATAAAATAATGTATTTATATTTTGTCATTATATAATATAAATACATTATGATTTATTACTTACAATAAATCATAAAATTATTGTTTGTTATTACTTTAAAATAATATTTCCACGTCAACATTTTTAATATAATTAAAAATTATAATGTGGTCGTACGTCCAATAATTCACCATCTTCAAAATCAATAGTATTCACACCAGTACCAGTAGCACAAATAGGACTTACATCAAACGTATAATCTAATTGACCACTAGCAGGTAATAACCAATTAAACGTTTTTAAATAAAGAGGACGTCTTTGTTTATATCTACTTGAAATACATATATATCCTCCAGATAAGTCTGGTCCTACAAATGCTTCTATACTTTTATTATATATATCGTACTTCCCTATACTAAATTTACTCACTGACACTAGTGTACTATTATTCAATTTAATTTTTCCCCTATTATAAAGAGTATTAATATTAGTAGAAGTTAAATTAGTACTAATATCAAAACGCATTGCTAAACCAATCGTAGGATATGATCTATAATGCAGTTGTATCATACATCTATCATTGGTAGTCAAAGAGACACTAGTTGAACCATTTGGTGTCATATAATCATGACAAATTACATCATAAAGAGTCCAATTATTTGTAATCCCACTAGGTGAGGTAAATGATTGTGCACTAACATCAGTAACTTCAAATACATGATAATTAAGGGGTTCATTAACAGAGAAAATTTTAATATATCCAAAATAATTATCTATTAATTGACTACCTATATTATTACCACAAGCATCAATATTGTTTATTGACATTTTATCAATAAATCTTATTGAGTGACTACCATTCATCCTAAAAAGTCCACTTTGTACATTATCCATGTATGTAGAAGTGTCAAAATCATATTCATATCCAATAATTATATTTGAACTAGCCGAACTTCCTTGTAATCCTTGTGGTCCTGCAGGACCCATAACACCTTGAGCGCCATTAAAACCTTGGGGACCCTGAACACCAATTGGACCAGTAGGTCCTTGTGGACCGATTGCGCCTTGAACACCTTGAGCACCATTACTACCACCTCCACCTCCCGCATTTACAATTATAGTAGTTCCACCTTCACATCCACCTAAACTATTTGCAAACATATAATATATATAAATAGTTTTATAATTGATTTATAACTATCAAATCAAGTGAAAATAAATTTGTATTTTATTATTTGTTATTACTTTGAATAATATTTCTAACATTTTTAAATATAATTAAAAATTATAATGTGGTTCTACGTCCAATAATTCACCGTCTTCAAAATCAATAGTATTCATACCCGCACCAGTAGAATAAATAGCACTTACATCAAACGTATAAGCTAATGTACCAGAACCTGGAAATAACCAATTAGACGTTTTTAAATAAAGAGGACGTCTTTGTTTATATCTACTTGAAATACAGAGATATCCCCCTGATAAGTCTGGTCCTACAAATGCTTGTACACTATCATTATATATATCTTTTCTTCCTATACTAAGTCGAGACACTGTATTTAGTGTACTACTATTCAATTGAATTTTTCCTCTATCATAAGTACCATTTCTACTATTAGGAATAATATTAGTATTACTCTCAAAACGCATTGCTAAACCAATCGTAGGATATGATCTATAATGCAGTTGTATCATACATCTAGTATCAAAAGGTAGAGAGATATTAGTTGAACCATTTGGTGTCATATAATCGTGAAAAATTACATCATAAAGAACCCATCTAGTTGTAATCCCAAAATAAGTTCTGCTTTGAAGACTAGCATTAGTAACTTCAAAGACATAATAATTAAGTGGTTCATCAATAGAAAAAATTTTAATATATCCAAAAGAATTAGCTATTAAATCACTGCTTATATTATTACCACAAGCATCTCTAACGTTTATTATCATTTGATTAATAAATTTTATTAATGTACCACCAAACCTAAAATACGAACCCGATGTACCATTACGCAAAGTAGTATTAGTACTAAATCTATATTCATATTGTCTATATGTATCTCCAATATTTATATTTGAGCTAGCCGAAATCCCTTGTAATCCTTGTTGTAGTCCAGTAGGTCCCATAGGACCTTGAATACTAGAACCTCGAGGACCCTGAACACCAGTAGGACCTAGAGTTCCTTGTGGTCCTTGTGGACCTATAGAACCTTGAGCACCACTACCACCTCCACCACCACCTCCAGCATTTACAATTATAGTAGTTCCATCATGACATTCACCTAAACTATTTCGAAGCATATATGATATATAAATAGTTTTATATATCATATATAAGTATGATAATATCAAATTAAAATAAATAATATGAATTATAACTCTATAATATTTCGATTGTAATTGATAATATATATATAAAAAGCAATTCATGGAAATTGCAAATCTACATCTATTAGTTCGCCTATATCAAAATTAATAGTAGCGTTTGTATTGATTCCACTAGCACTGAATTGATATGCATTATTATTATATAGACTACCATTACCCAGTCTAATATATAATGGAGTTCTTTGTTTGTATCTACTTGAAATAGTTATTATTCCTCCACTTATACTTTGTAGCAATAGTTCATTGTCCTCTTCATATATATCACGTTTACCAATAGTAAAATATTTTATGAGCGAAAAACTATTATCATTAAAAAATGTTTTACCTACAATATTACCGCCAGCATTTATAATATTTGAACTTACATCATAACGATATGATAAACCATGTGTAGGATATGACCGATAGTGTAATTGTACAAAAGTAACCTGTGAGTTAGGTAAGCTAACAAACGTTTGATTTCCATCATTCATATAATCATGTAATATTACATCAAATTGAGTCCAACTCAACGGAAATGGTATTGTTGATGATAGGTCAATCGAATTTGTAACTTCAAATACATAGTAAATAAGAGGATTATCCACAGAAAAAAATTTTATATATCCAAAATTATTATCCAATAAGTCAGAACCAATATTATTACCAGATCCATCTATATGATTAATTGATACTTGACTTATATCAAGTACTGTATTACTATTCATTTTGTATACTTTTTGATTAGCACCAGTAATCATATTTGTAGAAGAGTCATATTTATATAAATATTGTCTATATGTATCTCCATGAGTTTTTTCTGGACTAGTTTCACCTGGATTACCTTGTATACCTGTTTGACCAGTTGGACCAATAGAACCAGTCGGACCTGTCGGACCAATTATAGACCCATAAAATATGGACAACGCACTATTATCAATTAAAGTTAAATTACTAGAATCAAAATAATAACTCGCATCGAATGTAACCCAATTATAAGTGCTACTACTACTAGATGGAATTAGTGTTGGATTATAAATATCCATTTTTATAAAATTATTCATATTTGAAGCATCATATATAGTAAAATCACCAATATAATTAGTAAGAAATACAGTATAATCGATATTATTAAGATCTTCAACAGATATGCTAATTTGTGATATATTATTGTAATTGCCTGAACTTTGATTTAATCGTACAATACCGAAATCATTTAGATCAGTTGACATATTATTATTTGTTGAAAATTTATATGGATATCCAGTTACAGTTTGAGATTGTCCAGTAAGTCCTTTAGGACCTTGAATACCAGTCGGACCAGTCGGACCAGTCGGACCAACTAATCCAGTCAATCCAATCGGTCCAATCGGTCCAGTAGGTCCAGTAGGTCCAGGTAATCCGATCAGTCCTACCGGTCCGATTGGTCCAGTAGGTCCAGTAGGTCCAGTAGGTCCATTTGGACCAATAGCACCAGGACTTCCACCATTTGTATTTATAATTATTGTATTTCCATTTCCACGACTGCAGTTACCTAAAGTATTAGCAAGCATATATAATATATAAATAGTTAATATATATTAAATAAAACTTACAATTCACATGTAAATTAGTAATAGTAATTATCTTAACTGAAATTTTACATCGATTAATTCACCTTGATTAAAATTTATATTTGAATTATTATTGATTATATTTACATCATAAAGATATGATACATTATTACCACTAATATTAAATATATTCTTTGCACTCATATACAAAGGTGTTCTTTGTTTATATCTACTTGAAATAGTTATTATTCCTCCAGTAATACTTTGCAATAATGTATCATTTATATGATTATATATATCACGTTTACCAATAGTTATTCTACTACTCTTACAAACATTAGAACCATCAAAAAATATCCTCCCTACGTCATATCCATTAATGCTATTATTATTAAAAATATTTGTACTTGCATCATAACGATACGATAATCCACGTCTGGGATATGATCTATAATGTAGCTGTATATAAGTTTGTCCTATTAGAGATGATAATCTAATATTATTTGAACTTCCATCATTCATATAATCATGTAATATTACATTAAATCTACTCCAATATCGCGTTGGTACAAGTGGACTAGATGAGAAATTTCTAACGCTTATAACTTCAAATACATAATAAGTAAGTGGATTATTAAAAGAAAATATTTTGATATATCCAAAACTATTATCAGTTAATTCATTACTAATATTATTACCAAAATAATCAATATGACTAATATATATTTGATTTATATCATTAACAATCCTACTATTCATATATAGATTTCTCCAATTTACAAAATTTGATGGTATGGTAGGTGTATATCTATATATATATTGTCTATATGTATCTCCATTAGTTTCACTTATACCAGAAAAACCAGAATTCCCTTGTGATCCTTGTAATCCTAATGGTCCTGTTGGTCCGGTAGGACCCCTTTCACCTATTATTGACCCGTAAAATAAAGTTAATGAACGATTAGCAGTAAAATTTAAATTGTTAGAAAAAAAGTATAAACTAGCATCAAATACCACCCAGTTATAAGGATGTGTAGTATTAATATTAAATATAGGATTATCAATATAAAGTTTCATATAATTATTCATATTAGAAGCATCATATATTGTAATATCTCCAGCATAATTAATAAGAAATGGAGTATGATTGACATTATTAATATCATCGACAAAAATACTAATTTGTGATATATTATTATAATTACTTGAAATTTGATCAAGTCTTATAATACCAGGTGTATTAGAACCGGTTGACATATTTGTAGAAATTGTAGAAAATTCATATGGATAACTTAATGTTATATGTGTTTGACCGGTAGCTCCTTGAATACCAGTGGGTCCGGTATATCCACCAGTTGGACCTTGATTACCAATAGCTCCAGTAGGTCCAATAGGTCCAATAGGTCCAGTATATCCACCAGTAGATCCTTGAATACCCGTTGGTCCTTGATTACCAGTCGGTCCTTGATTACCAGTCGGTCCTTGATTACCAGCCGGTCCTGGATTACCACTATAACGGTTAACTAAAGTATTGGTAAACATATCTTAATATATATTAATAGTTTTATAAATCGTATATAACTTCCAATTCAAGTGTAAATGAATAATCACAATTGTTATTGTCTACTATTCTACCATATTCATCATATAATCTAACATGCAATTTTGCAATATCAGTTGGTCCAAAATATATTCTTTCGCAATATCTATTATAACCACCAAATGGCATACTAGTAATTGCCGAAGGTATTTTCGCTATAATATTATTATCTGCACCACTTTGATATTTAAACGGTGATACAATAACATTATTATGATTATTTTGGTAGTCATTTATTGCTAATAAAAAATATCTACTTCCATAAGCATCAAAAGTAGCTTCTGCTGTATAAAAATAATTACCGCTATAACTATTAGAAATATTTTCCTGATCTTTTTCTAATAAATTACAACAATTACTATTTACTTTAAAATACTTATTATTTTTTACTGTTGAATGAATTTTTTTTACATAATCACCACGGAATCCAAGTATCCATCCAAGTGTAACTTGATCTTTCGTAATACTAGACGAATGTTGCGGACATAATTGATCAGAATTGAAATTGAAATCAATATTAAAATTATTACCACAATTATCTACAAACGACATAAGTGCATTTATTCTATTAAAAACAAGTGAAATATTCAATCCAGCATTAGATAATCTGGTATTTACAGCAGTAACAATATCAGTAGCACTATACGCACCACTGGCAATATCAATAGTAATATCACCTGAACCCTGATTAATAGTAAATGAGTTAGAACCTAATTTTGAAGAAATAGTATAAACAGTATTAGGTAATTCAATATCTATTAATCTTGCGGAAACAACTTTTTTAATAGGAGATGGTAATAAAAAATCAAAATCGCTTGATATTGTTGAATTATAATTATTTCTAAATCTAGTATTTACATTAATAACTTTTTTGTAAGATTTTCTCGTTAGAGGATTAATAACACCATATTTCAAATTACTATTGAAAGTATTTAATGACGCATGATCATTATGTTTTGTTACGAAATTATTATTTGACTCAACGACAATATTATCATTCATTTTTGGTAATAATTTATTTTCTTTTTTTGAATAATTAATATCGTAATCATTATATAAATGTTTTGTTAACTTTAAACAGCCTTTACTATAAAATTCAATTAATTCTTCTTTACTTTCAGGTAAATTAGTTTCATCTTCGATTTTAATCAAATCAATCTTATTATATAATTTATTGTGTAAATCATTAATAGAAACATTATTTTCAGGTTTAATATTTAATAAATCAAATAATTCATTTATAGAGTAACTGTCAATATTCAAATCCATAATATATTATAATAAATATATATATTTATTCATTTACTTATTACTTATGAATTATTAATTATTAATTACATTAATAAAATTAGAATTATGAGCTAATTTTTCAATACTATCACAATCTAAATAACAACAAGTAGTTCTCAAATTTTCCAAAATATTATTTATAGTGTTTTGTATTAAACCTTTTCTTTTTACTACATATTCATTATTATCAAGGTGTATATTTTTTGAATTTAATAATGTAGAAAAAGATATAAAATACTCAATACCATTAATATTTATTAATTTTCCACCATTTTCATCATGTCCATCTAGCATATTATCTAACATAACAAAATCGGAACCAGCAGCAAAAGCTTTACCAATATCACCGCAATTTTTTATGTCATAATCACACATAACATAACCATCACTAGATTTCGCTGCCTCTGCACATTCCATAATACATGTTAATTCTGGATAACCTACGCCAGATTTGTTAGCTATATTTGATATATTATTTGAACCCATACCAATTTTAACAATATCAACTCCACAATTATTAATCAATCGATGTACTTCATTCGGTGTAAAAATATTTCCTGCACATACCGTAATATCAGGATATGTATTTTTAAACTCTAAAATACTATCTTGAAAATCTTTAAAATAACCATTCTCATGATCAAAACAAACAAAATTAGGTTTATTAATACCAATATCTGTAAGTAATTTCAAATAATCAGAACTACAAGAATACATAGATCTATCATGATTCAAATTTCCAGGATAATGTTCTATACTTTCATTAAAAATTGTCATCATATCATTTTTCAATAATGACTCATAAACTCTTGCATTACCTGTGCTCAATGAATTAGATGAAACAATTGGTATACCTTGCCATGATCTTCCTGAATTTTTGAAATTAAAATTTCGATTTAAATTAATATTTTTAAGTGTTTTAATAGTTGTTCTTTTTGGCATAATATAAACATCGGAAAAATTATATCCTTTTTTCATCTTTAAAATAATATATAAATATTTTCATATATTATTTTATGTTAATATTTATTTACATATCGACATTGTCATAACTATAACAGCAATAATACCAAATACAAGACCACTATGAAACTTATATTGCATAAGTCGATAAATTCTTAACCACTGCTTTTTTTGTTCTTCATTTTGTAAATGTAATACCATATATGTTGATTTAGGTGATAATATGTAATACAAATAATTAGTCACAAACGCAATTGATCCAATTAAGCAAATAAGAGGTATATTAGATAAATTATTTTTCATTAACATATTAATAACAATAACAATTATTGAAATAATAATACCTAATACATAGCCTTGCATTGAAATATTTTTTCTCTCATTAACTAAATTCTCATATAATTCAATTTGTTTATCATTCAATGTTTTATAAAATTGATGTTTATCTTTTTCATTTATACCAGTTAACGAAGTGTACAAATTGGCAATCAAAAATATAATTGCTACAAAACAAGTTTTACCACAGAACATTTTTCTTATATTATAAAAATATTTTATTATACTTCAATTAATGATATACGTGGATTTACTTTATTATAAACTCTAAGACATAATTTTAGTTCTTTCTCATTTACAATACAAATATTTTCATCTTTTAATTCATTTATAATATTTTCTGGATTATCTTTCTCTACGTTATAATTAAATAACAATATTTTATTACTAATTATAGAAAAAATATCTATTAGTATTATTTCTAATCTGTTTACTATATTTGTTTTATTAATTAATACAATTTTTGTAAACTTATATAATTTCATTTATCATTTATAAATTTCTTTGATTCTTCTTTGATAATAATCTAAAATATTATTATTTTCACTAATAAATATAAAAATTGATATAAATTTATGAAATATTATTAATTTACATAAAATACTTCCAAATGTCTTATACAAAAATTCTACATAAATCATCGAATGAATATAAGATACTAAAAAACCAAGCATATAATGATAGTAAACAATTGTTTGAAAATAGAAAAAACACACAATGGAGTAAAAATAAATTGACAAATAATGAAAAATTATATTTGTATCAATGTAATAAAGGTTGTTGTTCAAACGTACAATGTGGTGGTAAATTAGATAATGAATTTACAGTTGAACATATTAAACCTAAATGTAGGCATCCAAATGAAATGTGGGATTTGAAAAATTTAACTATATTGTGTAGAAGTTGTAATAGTAGAAAAAAAGATAGACATGTATATGAAGTAAATAACTTTAATTATAAACTTCATTCAATGGTAGATAACAAAAATATCAAAAATTGGATCAATAATGGAACATGTAAAAAAAGATAGAATTATTACTATGAATTAAGAACCATAATAAAGAAACTAATACAATTATATTAGTTCTATATTATTAATTAAAATTCTATTATTTTTATTTATTATAATGAGTTATTTAATAAACTGTACTTTTCAAAATCACAAAGGAAAATTAAATATAAATAATAATAATGTTATTTTTTACAAAATACTATTCAAAAATATTTTAGAAGCAATAAAATTATTAAAATATGTAAAATGTGAAGAATTTTCAGAATATAGACCATGGTACTACAAACAAAATGTAGGATTAGAAAATATAAATAATGATAATATTTACTTACAAAATAATATTGCTTTCATAGATAGTCATCATGCAGAACAATTTATAGATAATAATAAATAATTGAAATAATATATTTACATACTAAGTTTTTTTTCTAATTCACTTATTCGATATTCCAAATATAAAATTTTATCTTTTTTATAATCTTCTTGCTTCCCAAATAACATATTATACATAAGTTTACTTGTTCCAGATACAACCCACCAAGAAGATTGTAATACAATTTCTCCTATCAAAAATAATACCATAAAAATCTATTAATATATTAATAATATATTAATATATTAATATATATGACTTCTGAAAAAAAATATTTTTCTTTAGAAACAGGAATATTAGGAGCGAAATCAGACGCACATCATGATTTTGGCAAAATATATAATGAAAAATATGTAAATTTAGAATTGCCATCTCATGATACATCATTAAAATATATGTCTGAAGATCAATTTATGAGAAAATATATTGTTAATAATATTAATGATATTAAAGTTGAGAAAACTAGTCAATTAAATACATTCTTAAAAATTGATAGTAATGTTTTAAATGATAAAATTAAAGATGAATATACAATTGTTAAATATAGAAATAATAAATCTAAAGAAGACGAAGAAGCAAAAGAAACAAAAGAAACAAATAAAACAAATAAAACTTCCAAATTACAGGAAGTTATGGATGGTTATGGTATTATAGATGATATATTTATAATTTGTGATGTTGCTTATTCTTGGATCAAAAAAGATTTAACAAATGTAAATAAAAACAAAGATCAAATTTTTTGGTGGACACAAACAATTCAAACTGGTTTTGATCCTGCTGGAAAAACTGCATGGCATACAGGTAAAGATATTGGATTCAAAGAACCTTGGACTCCTGGTGGATTTAGATTTTGTTGGCAATCAGTTACAACAAGTGATAAACCTAATAAAATATATACTCCATGGCCTGAAAATGAGCTATTAATTGGATCACAAGAAGAAAGTTCTATGTTATGTTTGAATAAACAATTATTAATGACTACTAAAGCTGATTCAAAGAATTTGTGGAATTATCAAAAACATGATTCTTATTTACTCATTTACGATGTAAATAATAGCAAATATGTTTACGCATCGAAGGAAATGGCTGCTAAAAATTACAAAATGTCCAAGGGTATATTTGCATCTTATAAAAATTTTGCTTCGAAATTAGTAGAAACATGTAAAAATATTTTGAATAATGATTATTCTACACTGAAATTAGATAGTTACACATTACAATATCAAATGCTTGCCAAACGTTGTGGTGATATGCCTCAAGCATTAGCATGTTTGAATAACAATACACGTTATCAGACTCTTATTGACCCATCTCAACCTCCCAGTCAAACTAATGTAGGTATTCCTCCTAACTTTGGTAATAAAAGAAAAGTATTACTAGATGGAGTAGGTGGTATTTTTGAGAGTAATGGTAATAATATGTTTGTATCTTATGATAGAATCGCTGTAGCGCAAGCAATCAATTACAGGGTTCCACTAGTATTTTATGATCAACCATTTGGATTTGTATTGTTTATTAATAATAAATTATTAAGTCCAATTAAAAAATTAGATAACTTACTTGTTGCAACTTCTGTAGATGATTCAGAGAAAATTTCTTTTACTGATAAGAAAGAGTCAGATAAAAAAATTTATTTCAAATATGGAACAACAAAAGAATTAAATAACTTACTTATAGAAACAAAGATTAAAGAAGTGGAAAATAGTTTGCGTGGTTTAAAACAAAACAACAATATTAATGATATTAAAAATACAATTCAAAATGAATTATTGAACTTATCTATTACTAATGACAATGAATTACGTGTATTTTTGAAAGCTTACTTCACCAACTTAGTTAAAATGGATTTATTAAATAATACATATCAAGAAATTATTAATATTAATGCTACAATTAATGATATTAACAATGAATTTAAAAATTTATATAAAGATGCATCTATAGAAGGAACGTTAATTAATAATAATGATGAGATTAACACGCAATATTTAATCAATATAATACGAGCTATTTTTGAAAAATATACATCTGATAGTCCCGATAGTAAACTCAATATAAATGAAAAAGATGATATAGAAGAAAAGAATGAACTATGGGAAGCTGCGCGAATTTTATTAAATATGAAAACCACACAACAAGGTGGTGAAAAAGTAATCGATGAATTAAAAATATCCGATTTTGCTAGCGATTTATCTACAATAACTGGTTTTGTATTAAAAACATTTGATAGATTGAATAACTTATATAAGGAATATGAAAAATTAAATAAAATAAAAGATGATAACACTATTTCCAAAGGTATAAATGATAATATTGACTCTATTAAACCTTCTGAATTCAAGGAGTTAAGATTAAGTAGACGTGATCCTGAATCACAAATATATAGTTTAACTGAACAAATTATTCAATATGAAAAAGTAATAAATCCTATTTGGAAAAGTATTAGCAAACTAAATAATAATATACTTGATGTATCTAGTAATTTTTCTAATAAATTAACAACATATATCACTCAATTACTTAATTCTTCTGAAATTCAACAATATATTATATATAAAATCGTAGTTGAAAAAGCTAATGAAGATTTAAATAAACTATTTTATCAAAATAATCAAGTAGGTGGTGAAGACAGAAAAAGAAAAAGAGATGTATCTGATGCTTTTGACATGTTTGAAGAAATGGATATTGAAATAGATAATAATAATATTGATAATTTAATAGAATTTGTTAAAACAACAAATAATAACCCTAATAATATTTACAACTTAATTAACTTTGATACTTTATTGAAAAATATATTCAATATATTGACCTTCTATTATGTAGACAATATAATACATGATAAGTCAATAGTGATG
>Ga0209603_1002100_pt1 | contig 19135 bp, 15 predicted proteins | sample COGITO_mtgs_1206_FD_184812 | JGI IMG/M metagenome (GOLD analysis project Ga0209603, IMG submission 184812) | Pelagic marine microbial communities from North Sea - COGITO_mtgs_120607 (SPAdes) (version 2) | ecosystem: Environmental > Aquatic > Marine > Epipelagic ... | reverse complement strand
TTAATTAAGGCATCGGCTTCAGTTTTAGAATAGCTGTCGTCGTCCTCATTTAACGCAGCAACTAGGCTAGTGTATGAGATTTTCTTAGTCTCCTCGTTTGCAGTATCCACAATAGGGATGTAATCCGCATTAGAGGGGTCTGTGAGCTCAACAAGCTCTGAAATCTTAGAATTTTTGGAATCAGCCATTATATAGAAGGATTAATGTTTTTTAAGTAATATGTCAAGTTTAGAATTTTTGAATGTAGTCAAATTCGGCTTCCAGAATAGCTCCTGCGCCTTCTGTAAAAGCAGCCCCCAGCATTGCTTTAATAGGAGTGCCAACCACTGGTAAGTTCCCCCCTACATACGGAGCAACTGCTTTAGCTGTCTTTTTGCCGTCTCGTCCAACTACTCCAGCAGCTAGGTCAATGGGGCTCTTAGCCACAGGAGATACAGGCAATGAACCAGATAATAGCTCAAGCGGTATCTCTCCAATACCAACAAGTCCCGATTGGCTAATAATACGCTGCATGTCAAAAGACGACATGCTCATAGGATTGATTGGAGCACGACCCTTTGCCATGTCCTTCAAGAACGTCACAAACCATGCAGTAGCTAAGGATGTTCCAATGAATGCCACTAAGTGAGACATCGCCCGCACGTGATTCAACTGAGAACCTGTGTACCCGTTAGCGAATCGATTAAAAATAACACGACTAAGACCCAAGATAAACGAGGTGTATTGGAACCCTGTTCTCATGACCTCGCCACCAACAGTTCCTGATTTAAAGTTACCACGAGTAATTGCCTGAGCACCAGCATCAGGCTCAAGAATTGCCTGCTTCATGTAATGTAGGTAATACTCCCTAAGCTTCTTAGATACGTTGGCATCTTCAACAGTCTGAGGCATAACACGAGCTACGCCGTCTGGAGATTCTTTACTTGCAGACTTTAATAAGACATCAATCTCTGCATCCGTAAAACCAAAGTTCCGTAGGCTCTCAAGACGTACGTCATTAAACTTACCTGCTGTAGCATCCTTACCAAGACTGAGGCTCGTCCAGTCAGCAAATGCCTCCTGACCTGCAGCAGTGGTTCTAAGCATACCATTAGCTTCAAACATAAATGACATTGCTAAATCTAAAAGACCCTTTTCACCAGAGACATCTCCAGTTATTTGCCTAAGGTTGGCATTGTTTACAACATCATAAGCTGCGCCAACATCTCGGAAATAAGCTGTCATTCCAGTCTTATCGCCCTTAAACTGTCGAGACATAGCTGCTATGAACTTAGGCATAAACTCATTAAGCCCTATCTCCACTCCTGTATACTTAAGAGTAGACACACTCAAAGGTATGTCCATAAGTGCAGAGAAACCAGACAATGGTAGGAATGCAAGATTTCCTACTTTACGTACAGTCTTAAATATGGAAGCAAACGAGGCATCCACGGGATTATCGAGTTCGTTGGTAATTAGCTTGGTCGTTCCAAGAACCGTGTCATATTTAAACTTACCGACATTGTCCCCACGAGTCAGCTGAGCACGATCCAAAGTGTTCTGGATTGTTTCTACAGGCTTACTGCCAAACATCTCCAAAGATGCGATCATCTCAGAGCGGTAGCGAATCTGATCCATAAGTAGCTTACCCAAGTTACCTTCTCCGCTGTACTTAGCTAAGATACTAGCTTCGGCTTCTGGCTTAAGAATAAGCATACGGGATTGCTCAAAAGACTTTGCTACATCAGAACCTTCTACTTGTTCTTTAAGCTCTACTATTCGGTAGTACCACTCTTTTAAGTAAGACTCTCGGTCAAATGGTACATCCTTTCCATCTCTGCGAATCAAACGGTTGCCGTGTGCCTTGGCAGTAGCATCCCAGTCAATGCCTGTAAGCATGTCGTTTCGAAACCTGTCAAAGCCAATGCTCTTAATAGTATCGCTCGACCATCGTTGACTCCAACCTGAGAAGTCAGAACGTACTCGAACATTAGACCCAAATCGATTAAGAGCTACAAGCTGCGACTCACGAACCTTTTTAATAGCATCCACAAGTTCCTCAAACGCATCAACACCCTTCCACTTATCAGGAGTGTCGCCAGTACGCATTGCAACCATAAGGTCGCCAGCAAAAGCATTAACATTTGCACGTAGGTCTTTCCCATATATCTTAATCGCATCTGGATTTCCTCCTGTTTGTTTTCGTAGTACTTCAAGGTACGGTCCGTGACCTGCCCCAATGAAAATATCCCACAGCCCGTGCTTCTCTAATACATCGTTAATAGGCTTTGCATCTACAATTATTTGAGCTTTGCTCTTAATATTAGCAGATGCTTCTGGGTTAAATCCTGATCGTTGTTGTCCATCCAATTGACTTTGAATCCACTCGATACGCTTCTTAGGGGAGTCAAATTGATTAGCGCCATCAACAAGGTCGTTCTCGATCTTTGCATTTCGAACAGTCCGTAACATCTCTGAGTTCGCAGACTCATTCAATGATTTAAGAACTGCAGTCCTAGCCTTCATCAAATCATCTGAGTTCTCACCAATCAAGATATACACACTTCTCTTTAAGTCGTCTGGTATACCGTTGTCATCAAAGTCCACAGAAGACTTATTCTTCGGGTTGTACTGATCAAAGAACTTGTTCACTGAAGCATCGTAGAAGTCTTTCCGACCTGCAATATCAACAAGAGTTTCTGCAATATCTGTGTATTGAGACAGGTTGTTATCTTCAAGGACAGTACGAACATGATCCTTGCGGGCTACATTGCCTGTGTCTTTAGCTGCATTATAACCTTCTGGGGTACTAAGAATTAAGCCAAGCACTTCAGGGTTTCCCAGAACTTGATGAGTCTGATCAGTAAAGTACCCTGCTCGATCATCCTCTAGTGCTACAGAATCTTCAAGGTTACTTTCTAAACGCTTCTTCGACTCAGATGCCAACTCCGCTTGTTGTGGCTCTTTCGGTGTGTTAACCTCTTGGTTGTTGAACGTGTCATTCAGCTTGCTCTTTACTTCTGCAAAGTTTTCATTAGTCACTGGAGGAGCTAATGGATTAGGGGTTGCTGCTTCAGGTGCAACAATTATCTCTAATGGTGAGGTCTTAGTTAATGAAGCCCAGTCAATGCCGAGTATCTCAGCTGCATACTCATTAGCAGCTTTTTCTTGGTTAACGGCTTTGTCCGACAACCAATCAGCTCGTTTAATCCTAGAGTGCTTAAGAGCAAAATGACCAGCTTCGTGTGCCAATATAAACTGTAAGTAACGCTGCTCCGAGCCAAGAACTTCTCGGAACTTATCTACATCTATGTTCTCAAAAACTACTTTCTTTTGAGCAGAAGAAACACTCTCTCCTTCACCCGTAAGGTGTGGTAACCCAGCTTCCCAGTCGGCTCGAACTCTATCGGGGTTAATACGAATTCTACCTGTATCTGGGTTTACACTGCCAATGGTACCTAATGTGTAATCTACTTCCACATTAAGCTCTGGTCCATCGTAATCGTTAACAGCACGAGCCGCTGTCTCCTTGTTATCAGGAGAAAGGAGAGGCGAGAAATTCATCTTACCGTAGTCTATAGACTCAAGGTACTTGTTCCGAAGTTCAATCTGCTCTGGAGATGGATCCCAACCAGATACAACCAAAGCTTCCCAGTCTGACTCAGACAACGTAAGGTGAGTTTTGTCATCAATAGCCTTAAAGATTCTCTCTGTCTGTGCCTTAATATCTCGAGCTATGTCTTCTTGGGATGGACCACCCTCAGTCATGTCTGAAGCAACTGTGTTTAATAAATGATTAGCCACAGCTTTTTTCATCTCTTCAACAGTTACTAGCTCTTGAAACCTGTTAGCTGCATCAAGTTGCTCTGGAGTGAGTTCAGAAATATCTACTTTATCTTGCAACAAGAAAGCATACTCTTCGTTTTCTCTAGCAATCTTTTTTGCTGGTTCGTAGAAGTCTGCCAATTTGTACGCAGCTTGAGTTGTTTCGCCATTCTCAACAAACCGCATAAAAGAATCAATGTCTTCATTGTGTTTAAGAACTCTGCCTTGCTCTTTCCATGCGCTCCTAACTCCAAAAGCCGCAAACGGTGTACTCATACCCACGCTAAAAGCCTGATTTATAGCTAAGTCCCCCATAGTGACGTCTCCGCTAACGTACTGCTCGGAAGCACCCCAGATAGCCGTTTCAACGGTCGAGGCAACTAAAGCCTCTTCAAAGAAGTCTTTGGTAACTACCTTAGCTGCTTGAAGCTTAGAACCAGATGCTAGAGCTGACTCATATGCTGCAGCTTTCTTAGCTTGTTGAGCAGCTGCTTGTCGAGAAGCCTGTTTCCACCCAGTTCGTAAAGCTTTTCCCGCAGTGGCTGCACGGCTTGCAACCGCTGCGTAAGGTACAACTGCAATAGGTAAATCTCCTGCAAAACCACCTACAAATTCAGCTCCAAAGTTAGCAATCTTTTGTACTGTACCGCCACCACTAGTAGTCTGCTGAGAAAGAGACCGCTGAGTGTGACGGTCAAAGCGTAGCTGAGTCTGTGACGGGGTTTCAGTTGCATCGTACTCAAACGCATCGCCATACATAGAATACCCTTGATCATTAAATTGATCCTGAGTAAGTGGTTTAAGACCCTGCTCTCTGTCTGCTGAGCCTGCTTTATTTCTGGCGATAACATCAGGAAGAAGTCCCATGACAAGGCTTTCATTTACACCTCTTCTTGTAGCCTCACCTAACTGTTCCAGTGTACCAGCTTTAGCTACATCTGTAGGCAGAGTTTGAGTTAAAGAACCAGTAGCTTGTAGGTTACGTAAAAGTCTACGTTCATCTGGACTCATGTATTCAGTATTTTCCATTATATATTAGAAAGAGTGGCTCCAGAAAGAAATTGTAATGGCTTGAAAAGCTTATCTTTAAATTTAGCTTCTTTCTCGAGAGTTTCACTAACACTCTTATGTATGCCGTTATAAGGAAGACGTAGCAGATTGCCAGTCTTTTTATCTACAAAGGCTCTGTATTTATCACTACCGTACTCTTTAAATCGAGGTATGATGTAATCCACTCCACCTATAGTCTCTACGTTAGAGTAGTCTACATATGGAACTCCCAGTGCAGATGTTCTTTCATTTAAACCCCTAGCAAATTTAATAGCTTCTTCTTTACGATCAACCGATTCTCCTGACAAAGCTGTTCTAAGTGCTGGGTTGTTTTCAGAAAGAGCTAACATCTCTAAGAACGGAGTTGAGTCTATATTTCCAGCAACAAGAGCGTCAACTAACACCTCGGATGTGGCTTCTGAATACCGCTCATCACGCCCTCCCGTAAAAAACGACGGACGTTGGAAGAACTTTTTTAATTTCTTATGAAGAGGGTTTTTAGTATCAAAGGGAGGTATAGACGTAACTATGCCATTTGATGAAGTAACCTTATTTCCTAATGAATTAATATAAGAATCCTGAACTTCCCATAAGTTTTTATGCACTTCTTCGGCTGTTGCATTTGGGTTAATACCTAATGAACTGGCTATCTGGCTTGCTTCAATTTTTTGAAGCATATCAGCCAAGTCATTATCTCCCAAACGCCTAGCTGCTAGAATGTGTGAGCCTAGTGGAGTGACACTCTTGTTGTCTCTGATAACGTTGTACATCGATGTTACTGATGAAGACTGTAACTTAATTTCACCATCTTTGCCCGAAACTGCTATGGAAGACCCAGCGTACACTGAAGTACCTCGGTCAATGTCTTCCAAAGCTTGTCCAGAAATACCGTCCATGTGCAGGTCTAATAAAACCCCTAGAGTATTCTCTGAGCCCCTGCCGGAGTTTCGAAGACTTGTGGATAAGCTGCTTATCTCCCTACCATTTAGCTGAGCCATCTGATCTAAGTACTCTAGCTTACGTGTATTTCCCATTTCACTAAAAGGGATACCGTTATCATCTGGCATGATGCCAAAAGATCTGACTCCTGTGAATAATTCCTTATACGCTGGGTCCTTCCTAAGCTGATCTACTTTAAATCGCATTGCATCCCACGCTTCGGCTCTTGTGTTCGGATCAAGCTCTAGGTTCGTTGCTGTCTTCCAGCTACTAGCAAATGCCGCATCCAGTCGACCAATAACTGAAAAGTCATTGTCAGCTATACCACTCTTTATGTAATCTACTTCTTCTGAGACAATCTTATTAAGATGCTCACGTGCTTCAGCATTCTGTAAAAGATCTGTGCGATTCATTATCTCCCTGTTGCCATCTGGAGAGTATACTACTAAAGCTGTAGGTGCTACATCTCCAGTTAGCGCACCTGACTCTATAGCATTCTTTGCAGCCTGACTAACATAAGACACGCCTACACTGTTTGGTCTATAAACTATTGAGTCAATTACAGCTTTATTTTGCGAATCAATTTCAGATTGAGTAGCATGTTCAGATAAGCTGTTTGTTATTGAATGAACATGTTTTGCTTCACCTTTAGGAATAGATGTACCAGAAATTTCATCTCTATTAGCTACTGTAAGCTCTGCAAGAACTTTTGCGTCATTAACCATGCTGGTGTCATGCTCCTGCTCTCGCTCTTTTCGTGCTTTATCCCCCTGCTTGCCTATAGCAGCCAGTTCAGTATTTACCACTTTTAAAAAGTCAGCTGTATGCTTCTTAGCATGCGGGCTGTCAATTAATGAAAGAGTTGTCAGTGATTCCTTAAGAGCCAATAGCTCTATTTCTTGATTAAAAACAGGCAACTCTGACATTCTAGCTACGGTTACGTTGACTGTTTGGTCTAATTGTCGGTACAGCTCTTTATCAGAACTGTCTCTATTGTTTAATAGAGCTATACCCGATCCAGACTTGGGGTCGTAGGTACTTGAAACTTTAGCAATCTCATCTATAGCCCATGATGTTGTAGCAGCTCCATTCATTGCACTGTTGAGGTTACTGTAGCCAGAAATCTCTTGTTTGACAGCCTTGAGCTGTCGCTGACTCTTTACAAGTGTGTCGTATTCAAGTTGAAGCGAGTCTCGATTTGCTGCACTTCTTTGCAGATAAGCTTTGTAATATGACTCATCCGCATCACCACTAGGATCCATTGATTGGTAGTTTGGAGTTTTAAAAGCTTCTACTGCAGACCTTGCCTCTGCTACTTGAGCTGCAGTAGAGTTTGGATCCTTTGTTACAGACTCCAAAGTCCCGTAGGCTGAGCCCATATTTGTGCTGTACACTTGGTAATTGGTTGCGGCTAATTGCTTGGCTGCAGTATCATCCTTGCGTTGCATGGCGCTAGCTGCTTGACCTGCAGCTCTACCTACTTGAGATACACCACTGGCTACCTGTTCTAGTCCAGATCTGTACCCCACGTTAGGGTCGAATACTTCTCGAGCTACTGGTCCTGTTGTTTGTGTACGTGCTGATAAGTTAATAGCCATAATATTTATAAAATTCCGTCACTCTTAAATCCAGAGTATTGTCCAGCTGCTGAACCAATACCACCAATAAGTGAACCAATTCCTGCTGTGCGGGATGCGCTTGCTTGGTTCTTATAAGAAGTTGCCATGTTCTCTCCTGCAGCTAGTACATTTGCAGATTCATAACGACCTAATGAAAGACTGCGTCTAGCACTTTCTCTGGAAAGTCCAGCCTGCTCTCCAAACTGAAAAGTTTTTTCAGAGTAACCCGATGAAAGCTTTGCAGCTGATAAGTTAAAGGAGTTTTCCTGCGCATTGAACACGTCTTCAAAACTCCCCTGAGTCGAGAACGCATTGTTGATAAAGGAGGCTTGTACTTCTTCAACCTCATTATTAAATGCTAGCTCCTCTCTACCAAACTCAGCTATTGCGGCAGATTTATTGTAATCCGCAACTCCTGCTTGGTAACTTGCATCCTGAGCCTCTGCTTGACGCTTCTGATATGCAATTTTAGAGTTAACCTCCGCTTGAGCTCGAGCAGCATCTGCTTGGTACTCCTGAGCCTGAGCTTGTCTCTGAGCACCGATATATGAAACTCCTGCTGATGCTACTGAGGACGCAACTGCTGCGTATGCTAATGCTACTTCTAAGCCCATTATATTCTAAGGATTGAAGTCTGTCTTAACTACAAGAGAGACTAAGGTTAAAGGATAAGGAAGATCGTGCTTGATTGTAGGGACTTTGTCCACACCAAAAAGTGATCCGCGAACAGGAAGTTCTTTACCAAATCCTGTGTAAAATCTATCTACTTTGTCAATGCCCTCTAAAAGCAGACCACCATCTTCCTTGAGCAAGTAAGTAGACTCTTCTTCAAGTAAAGCTTCTGGAGTTTCTTTATTAAAGCTAACGTACTCGTATTTGTCATCAATGCCGATTGAGTAACCCACTGAGTTGTACACATAAGGACGTACGGAAATAACTCTGGAATCTCCTCCATAACTACTTCCCATCTGAGTAGCCCACGTGTTTACAGTAAGTCCAATAAAACCTGTATAACTAATCCCTACAAGTACGTGATCGTCTTTAGGTAAACCTGTGACATCTACAAGCCCTGAAGCACCTACTGTGAATTCTCCTCGGTCTACTCCATCAGTAACTACACGAACAATATCACCTTCAGCATACCTAGCAGATACATCAAGGGTGTCGCCAATAGCTGTAGTAGCTGAGCCAGTAGCTGGGAATCGAATATGGGAATCTAAGAACAAAGCGCCACTCTTAATATCTCGATCATCAGTAACATCTCGGTAATACGGAGCCATGACTTCGTAATCATACCGAGCGCCATTCTTAACAGTAATCCATAGCTGGTCTTCGCCTGCATCTAAGTATCCCTTACGCAACACGCAGATATCTTTTACCTCTCCAGCGACCTCCAACTTCGACCAAGCATAGAAGTCCTCTTTCTTATGGTGAGTTAAGCAGTAAACGTCACCACTAACAGTCAAACACCATATTCTAGGTTGAGGTGTGTGAGCGTACTCGATTCGAATAATCGGATCGTTTAGGAATATAGGGTATACTAACTTAGTGATGTCATTTGTGTTAGTAGCCTGTACGTTAACGTCGTAAACAAATTCAAGGAGTCGAGCCCCCGAAAGATCGGCAAAAAAAACGGCAGAACCCACAAAAGTTGGTGGAGTTTTTGCACCTTCTGGGTCTTCCAACTCAATGCGAATATTCTTGGGACTGATGGCAGCAGTATACTCGTTGGCTGTTAACTTGTAAATTCCATTATCAGTTCCAATGGTAAGTGCCTTTGCTGGAGCAAGCCAGCGAATGGTGGCATTGACGTTGCTAAGTGGGTATGATATACCAGTAGTGTCTAAGACATCACCATCGTCTTCAGCAGTTCTAAAGTCTGTGTCGTCCTCATTCTTACTCATCCACACGTAATTTGGGGAGTCATAGCTACCTGCATACACACGACGTTGCTCGAAGAAAGCAACGGATTCAGGGTAGTTGTTTTCGTACCACGCGCCTAGTCTGAATGAACGGAATACTCCATTATTTTCTATCTTACCTGTAAGCCTATTCTTGGGTATAGACGATAATATATTAACAGTTACTTGGTTCGCATTAGTGATTGCAGTAACCTTCATGGTTACATATTCAACCCCTAGCTTAGCAAAAATAAAACGACCTAAATCACTTGTAGTAAATAATGTCTTACTTGCTGTAAGTGTACCTTCATGTGATGCAATGCCTTCTGGGTCAGTAACTACATCAAACACGGAGATAATACCGCTTGGTGTTATTAAATTACCATCGGGAGTTGCTCCACCTGAGTACGCTACAGAATTTTCTACAATCTCGGGGATGTTATTAGGTGCAACATCTGAAGAATGGTAGCAGTCTATTACGTCAAACTGTTTTTGGGTCGAAAGATTTCCGATTGTGGTATCGGCGTCTGCAGAAAATGTAGTTTTGAATGTGTAATTAAACGCAAAATCTCTTGAACCTCCTGAAGTAACAATAGCAGTTGTCTGTGTTGTAGTATTAGCCTCACCATCTCCAATTGAATAAACTTTAAATGAATCATCAGCATAAGACCTGTAAACTGAGCCACTTCTATACTCAATTGAGTTATCAGCATCCACTCCTCTTATAAATTCCACAGGGTAGTCGCTAGTCCCCAAATGCTCTTTAATTTTGTACCAACGAGTGCGGTCATCAAGAGGAGTAACTGTGTCAAGGGATAACCTTTCGCCTCCTGCTCGTAAATAACTGTTTATTTGATTTGGTGAGAACACTAAAGACGTAGACCTTACAGTAACAGAGTCTTCTTTGACACTTTCAAATTTATAGTAGTCATATGTAGAATCCGTAGCTACCCTGACATCAGTCCTGTCCGCTACTGTAAGTCGGCAAGCCTCGTCTTCGATATTAACCACAGAATCTACGGGATCTACGTAAACTACGCTACCAGTTGGGTCTGGGATATCAGGGTCGGTTGTGCTATTAACAACCTTACCTAGCGCCCATTGATTGTTGACGTAATATTCCACATACCAGTCAGTCTGTGCTGTAGTGCCGTCTCCTGATGGAGTGCTATTTACAATCCAATCAAAGTCAGTTGCAAAGCTTGACTCGAGTCTAATGTACTCCTGTCGGTTACTAAGAGATAACACATTGCCCGACAAATCAGTTGTTAAGTATGGGTGTGATGTGAAATCAACTTCGTTAAGCGACCAAGAGTCATCTCCCAATTCGTAGATTGCGTCTGCAAGCAAAGTAAATCCATCAATGGACTCAAGACCGTCAACACCACCCTGTACTGTTAAGTAGTCACTAGGTAGGAGAACACTAGTCTGATATTGCACATCTACAGTCAGTGTTCTAGGGGCATGCCGTCCGTGACACAGATAAAGTATATCAGTTTCAGAGCTCCAACGAATTTCGTCTAGTTCGGAAGCTTTGTACGGGGCATCAAGTTGAGTTAGCTGTAGCCCATCAGAGTTATATATAGTAATCTTTAGATGGGAGACAACTACTCGATAAGACCTTCCGTCTGAGAGAGACATGGCAATAGCAAATGTCTCTGTATCGTCAGCTGATCCTACATGTCGAAACCCGTCTCTGTAAAGAGCTGGACCTTGTAGAGTTGGAAAGAAGTTAGTAAACGGCTTAGCCGACTTCTGTAGGCGCTCAATATCGACACGACCAAGAATATGATCAGTTACAAGTCCTCCACTAAAATCGGTAGTTACATTTCTATACTTTGCCATACATTCTTCGAGCCGTTAAAAACTTAGAGGTTGTGTCGTCTATGTACTCTTGAGCGGGACCTTGTCTTGCAGACAAGACTCGTGCTCTAGATAAAGCTCGGATATATTGCTTTTGTAGATCCAAAGATCTATTCTCAGACCCTGACAATTCAAGAGCAATGCTTTGGGCAATATGTAAGCATATTAGCTTATTTAAGTAAGCTGGTAGAGTTGCCAAGTCGGTTGGCAGATATGAATAATAAAGAGTAAGGGTGGGATACTTGCACAGTAGAGTTGCACCCTCTACGTAGTAGTCAGTTATGACGCACCCTTCACCATTTACTGCTTTAATGAAAATATTTAGGTCATTTGGGATTGTAAATGAAAACGAATAATCATCGTCGTCAGTAATCTCAGTGCCTGTTAGCTTAACTCGTTTTCTATTATATCCAAAGATGTTGTCGCCGAACACTTCAAGGAAAGCTTGATCGAACGCAGCAGTAGTTATCTCGTAAGTCGATGAACCGTCATCTAACCTATCGAGGTGGTAACTTCCCACCATACGGAGGGCTGAATTAATGATATCGAGTTTTAATGCCATAAAAAAAGAAGTAGCCTCCCCCGAATCACAGGGGAGGCTACGAATAAGACTAGGACTCTACGCAGCGGATTTCGCCAGAAACCTCACCCCACATACGAGACGCATCAGCACAAAGCTTGAAGTACAAGTATGGGATGTTTTTCTTAGAGGTGTCGCGCCAGATATCACCCTTGAGGGCAGTACCAACAGACATCTTAAGAGATTTCGGAGTCGAAACGATAACACGACGTTCGTCACCAGCAGCACCAGAAGTGAGCGGAAGACGCTCAGTAAGGATGAAACGGTAACCCATGAACGTAGTGACGTTGCCTTCTGCAAGAGACTTGCGTACGGCGTAGTCCGAGTTGATGACTTCATCAATACCAAGAAGATCCTCAAGCTGCTTGTGAGTAAGGAAGCAGTTAAGAGTAGTATCTTGGTCGATAGACTCAAGGCGAAGCATTGTGCTACGAAGAGCTTTCAGCTTTGCAAGAGTGAGACCAGAATTAGCAGTACCGAAGTCACCGCCAACAGACACACCTTCAGTATTTGCTCCAGCGAGTACATAAGCACCGCCAGTTGCGCTAACTGGGTTAGACGAACCATTGCTGATCGAACCAACAGTGATCTTATCACTACCTTCGTCTGTAGCGCCTACTGCGTATGTCACAGCATTGCTACCGCTCTTACCTGTGTAGGCAGTGCCGAAGTAGTTATCGATGATGATGTCGTCAATCTTACGTTTACCCGATGCAAGCAGTGCTTGAGTGTAGGCATTCATAGGGTCGGTAAGTACGCGCTTGAGATCCTTCTCATCAACGTATTTACCCAACTCATAGTCTTTAAGACCTAGACGACGACGCTCGTGAGAGATCTCACTCTGAGGGTTGGCTGCATAGCGACCAGTGTCCTCAGTCATTGCGTCGGCTTCGCCGATGCGGTCAAAGAACTGGAACTCAGAACTCTGAGATTCAGTTTCAAAGTAAGGCTGAAGTTTTGATTCAGTTTGTTGGTAAGCTTGCTCAAAACCCGCACGGAACGAATCGTAGTAAGCTGCTTCGATGTAGTTTTTGCCATCAGTGGCAGGGGAAGAACTATAACCCTGTGAACCTATGTCGAGTCCCATAATATGTAGTATTTAAAATAATATTGTTAAGTTTAGTTTTTCAACAAGCTACCCTTTCGGACTTATCTAGTTCTACGGAACCAACGGCTTTCTAAAGCTGCTCGCTGGACCTAAAAAAATGGGCTACCCAGCATATAACTGAGTAGCCCATATTAACTAGATTGTCAAGCTTTTATGCCTGAGAATTGCCATACATGTCAGAATACAACTTAATGCGCTTCTGTAGCACGTTTTCCCGCTTCTCTCGGTCTGCCAAAGACAGCGCAGATGGATCAGTCATAATCAACTGCTGGTTATCAGTGTCTAGTTGCTGGATCTGAGTCTTAATGCCTTGGATGCTGTCCCCCTTGCCGAATGCAGACGAGGGGCTACTACCAGTAACAGGTAACGCATCTCCAGAGATCTCTGAGATCTTATGGAACAGCTTAAGCACAGCAGGGTGGTTTGCTACGATAGGGCTATACTCAACGAGTTCAGCAAGTTCAGGGATCTCTTGTGCTAGAGCATCGAAGGTTTCATTTGCCGCCTTCATGTTAACTTCGAACTGGTTGCCCCAGTGCTCAGCCATATCAGCTCCAAATTTACTAACAGTCTCCTTGTTGTAGTTGCTTATCTTAGACTCACCCTCTAGTTGCATCTCGGTATACCTAGAGAACAGTGCATCAAATTGCTTCTGAGTAAGACCCATTTCACTAGCAAAGTTAGTGAGTTCTTCGATAGCCTCATCCGAGTGATTTGGAAGCTCCATGCTGTCAAATTCCTCTGACACGGATACTTCTTCAGGTACTTTATAGCCATCCTTTGGTCGAAGCTCTGAGTTAAAAGACTCCCATTCGTCAGCTCCCCAATCTTCTTGTGGTGCTTGAAGACGCTTACTTCCAAGTGCGCTTTGAGCATTAACTAATTGATTAGCCAAGGCATCAAATGATTTTGTGTTCTGAATAGTCGGATTATTCTGAAGATCTTCAGGTAAAGATTGAATTAGCTGACTATAGCTGTCTTCTGATACGGGTGCTGCAGGTGCTGCAGGTTCTCCTGAAGGAAGACCGCCGCCGATACCTCCACCAGCTGATGACCCGTCTCCCGCTTCTTCTCGTAGTGTACTATGTGGTTTAATCATGATTTTCTTGTTCGATTATGTTTATCAGTTGATGTGGATCGTCTTGACCCAGTAAAGAAAGAAAGCTCATTGCTAAACGTCTACGACCTTCGCACTCACGTAGCTTATTAACATCGGAGTGAAATACAGGCTTGGTCACATGACACTCCTTAAGAAACACCTTAAAGAACCGCTGTCCCTCTGGTGTTTCTAGGATCTTATTAAGATCATCCCTTAGCTCTCCGCGTTGACGCAGACGAGCAAAAGCATCTACTGCTTTATCTAACATTAAATATTAAGTAACTGTCCTACGCCTTCTGGGTCAATTTCTCTTGCTTGGGCAACATCTTTCATAGCTCCTGCTACGTCTGGCATAGCTTGAGTTACTTGGGCTGCTTGTTGTTGCTCGGCTTGAGCTTCTTGTTCTCGTTGCATGTCATCACTAGACTTAATAACGCTTGGGCTAATATTGCGATACTTCGCATAGCTATCTAGGAGTTCACGTTCATTTACAGCCTGTAAAATTTCAGGCTTAACATTTGCTAAAGGTGTAATGTCCTGCATGAATGCACTGATGTCTGACAGTCTACTAGCAAACTGTGCTTGTGAGCTTGGACTTGCGTAAGCAACTTCCAACTTAGCGCCATTTAAGCTAGATGGAATGTCTGGCAGCTCACGGCGACGATTTAGGAACATAAAAGTAGTCTCAACTGCAGGAGCAATATACTCGGACTCCATGCGATTGAGTAGCGGGGAAAGCTGCTGTAGCATCTGACCACGAGTGTCTTGAATCTCCAAGATGCTTTGACGCTCTTGTTTCTGCTCGCGGATAATTTGGTCAACAAAGAATGCTCGTTGAACTGATGCCTTATACGATTCGATCATCTGCATCACGTACTGAGGCTGTGAGCCATTCATAATCGGCTGTGGCTTCTCGCTTCCAGCTTCATGGAACATAATCTGACGAGCGCCATACTTGATTGGAAGTAGGATGCTGTCTTCTTCTGCAGTAAGTGTCGGAGCATTCAGATACTCAGCGGAGATCATAACTTCCTTGACCATCTTATTTAACACACGGATGTGCGATAAGCAGGTCATTGCAGGGCTACGACCGTAGACTTCATCGGACTGCTTAGCCCAACGAGGTACTAAGAATGTAAAGTAACTAGAACCATCCTGACGGATAGGCGCTTTAAGATCTGGACTCCAGTAAGTTACTGTGAAAGGACGCTCTGACCCCATACGTCCACCTTGCTTAGCTCGTGAGTCACGGCTGGGTTCGATGGAGTACACTAGTTCCCACTTCTTGTTCTCATCCTTATCTGAGAATCCATCGACGTTTACTACCTCTGGAAGTAATCCCACCAACTGTCGTGTGGTCTTAAAGCATCGGTAGTACACTGTGTTCACTTCCCCGTATTCATCTACGTCGAAGAATACATCGGCAAGCGGTCTCGCGCGAAAATTCACAACCCCTTTAACATCAGAGATTTGCACAGGTGATGTTCCGTAAGCTCCAATATCTAGGAAACACTCGTGACTTGCACCGTAGAATTGAGACTGCGGGAGTGCCAACTCATGGAAGATGCGGTCAGTGACTGTGTTCAAGTAAGTCTGTTGCTCAGCATTAAGTTCTGAGTTTTCAGTGTCTTGTACTCGGAGGTACATCCACTTCTCAGCTTTTGGGATCAGGTTTGACGACAAGCCATTAGCAAACATCTGGTTTGACCAAACGGCTGTGTCGTCATGTATGTCTTTAGATCCATCATCCTTGAAGTTAGCGCCGTGATCAAACTCAGGTGCGTTCGGACGCACAAAGCGTTGAGCATCCTTAAGCATGCCATCTAAGCTGCTTCTAAGGAGTTTTAACTCTTCGTACCTTTTACGTAACCTGATAATCTCAGCCATATACTTAACTAAACTTCATTCCGCCGCCTAGAGAATTCGTACCTCGCTTCTGCTTCTGCACATACGCAGGCTGTTTAGCCGAGCGACGTTGAACTGCAGTAGGAGCAACAACCTTACTTCGCACTGTAGCTGGAGCAATCTGCCGTACAGCCACTGGAGTAGGGGGTGGTGGAGGAGGTGGAGGTGGTGGAGGAGGAGGTGGTTTTTTTGGTTTAGAGCCCATAATTACATATACGTTTTAATTTGTCCCACGAATAGAACTTAAATCCTGATAATATCCCCTGTTTATTACGCATAAAGCAAACTTTGTCAAGTTTATATGGAGCGATTTCAAACATGGTCTTAGCAAAGCCGTCTAAGCACTGCTGCCAAGCAACGTGCCAGTAGGGTTCCACCTTCTTCGAGGTAGGATCCATGGGGTCTTCGTAGTCAATCTCCTCGACCAAAATAAAATACCTAGGACTACTAAACACATAACGATGTTCGTCTGGTGGGCAGTTTAAATAATAATCCAGTAGCTCAATGAATTCCAATCCGTGCGCGTGATACATCACGGATGCCTGATCAATTAGGGACAGCCTCGTATACTGTTTATTACCAATTGACTGGTTGGACTTTGTAGCTGGTGTCTCGTTGTTTGTGTTTTCCATAGCCTTGCTTATTCTCCTTCAACCCCATTGCCAATGTCCTAAATGCATCAGCTCCGTGTGAGCTAGAGTCATGTACGGGGGTTTTACGATAAACCTGCTTAGATGAATCCCACTCCTTGTGGTATCCCTTCAGGTGCTCAAGCCCCAATGTGCAGCCAGATCGACCGAACCAACAGCGGGGTAAAAGATTTCTGACAGCTTCGATGCCATCCTGTACAGGTAGCTTGCGTACAGGAGTAAACTTCAACCCCAGCGAACGAGCGACTTCCAGTCGGCTCTTACCAGTTCCAAGCTCACGAACCTTAATATCATGGGGAGCGTAGTGCTTGCCAAATGTAATACCTTTCTGAACAGCCCACCGCTGTAGCTCTCTAGCGTAGAACGGGAAGCCCTCCCCACTGTTCTCGTAGTAGTACACTAACCGAATCTCACTCTTAAACTGCTGAAAGAACCATATACTCGTCGAGTCATCCATACCCAAATCCCATGCAGTATGTACAGGAAGCGCGGTATCGGGAGCTAAGTCCTGAATAACTTGCTTGTTCTTATAAAGCCTAGAGATAATCGGACCATAGTACGACCCCTCGACTGGTGTCTTAAACGAACACATGTACTCCGACTGGAATCGGGCTTCGTTGTTCAGCTCGTCCCTAGCTTTTCTCAGCTCATCTGGGGTAATAGCCTTCGTGTCCTTAACCGACAGGTGGCTGTCAAACCAGCCCTTAGTAGCCTGTGCCTTCAGCAATAACTTGTAGAAGTGGTTCTCTCCACGAGGTGTACCGTTGAACAAAGCCCAGCCACCATTCTCCGCAAGGATGGGGTTAATCAACTGCCACGCCGACGGGTCAGAGATACTAAACTCAGAAAATACCACGCCAATAGGGTTAGCACCCACCATTTTATCGGGGTCGTCGGAGCCCATAAGCTGAATGACTGAGCCGTTGGTCAGGTGCAATCGCATCTCCTGCTCACTTTTCTTCTCTACTAATTCGCGGGGGAAGTAGTCAATGAACTTCTTACCCTCACCAGTCATGCCGTTCCATACAATACGACGCGCCTGATTCCCGTACGGTAGTACATACCAGTATGTTCCCACTCGTTGCATGGCTTTGACCGCCATGATATTCACGCAAGTTAGATCCTTTCCAGCCCTTCGATGCCAAGCAACACATGCTCTTAGACCACGGTCGGTCTTTGTCATGTACTTAAGCAGCGGTAGCTGGTATGGGCGGGGAACCCAACCCTGTGCTGGTACAGTTACCATCTAGGTTAACCCCTCCACATCATTCTTATCTTCTTCCGAGATAAATTCATTGTAGTCGTCCAAGTCTACTATGTCAGCATCAGCTTGTTTCATAAGCTGGTCTTGTGTCAACTTGGAGAAATCCATAGTGACCACCTTCATCTCTCCTGATACTGTCGCCGAAATATCCACGCTCTTTAGCTTCGGCTGGGTGTAGCTGGCTAACTCCTTCCAAATAGAGATCCTCTCCTTCAAGGGTACTTCGTCATCCGAAGTAAAATTCATCAGCTCCTCGATGGGATTGATCCCTTTCTCTGCAAACAACGCTAACAGTGCCTTCCGCTGCTGAGCTGGCGTAGGCGCATTGTTCATTGCACTCAAGAATTGCTGCTTGATATCAAGCTTCTTCTCTACCGAAACAAGTTCCTTCTCTGCCTTCTCCATATCCTTCTCTGCCTTCATCTTCTTTCGGGAGCAAGTGGTACGCTTGACCTCACGCTTCTTCTTTGCTTGAGTCGGTGATATGCCGTTAGACGTCTTTCTCTTGTCTGCGAATGGATCTCTGCTTTTTGCCATGTGGTGAGACTATTACCACTCCAGCCCTACTTGTCAAGCACCTTGTGGAGCGTATAGCGTGTAGCATATTTACTGGGTTCTGGGTTCAGAAGTACATCAAAGTACATGTAAAACCACTAGTTTTACCCCTAGTGGCGACTGTTAAGTATACTGATAATAAAGGAGTTATGAGACAAAAGTACATAAAGTACACTTTTGTAGGGGGTCTAACAAATAAAAAAAATATCTAGGAAAAAAGTGGATTATGTGTACTTTCTTACGTAAGTCGTTGATAATCCTTATACTTTATAAAAGACATATACAGAAAAAAAGTGTACTAGAGGTGTACTTTGATGTACTGGAACTCTCAAAATTCCAAAATTGGATTTGCGGGTTGTTACTCCAAGTTTGTTTCTGTTCTTCTTCCCCCTATGCCCCCCCTTTCTTTGTAACCAAAACAGATTGCCCATCGCTCGCTCCGCTCGCTCGGTTCGTCGGACCATGTTCCTTCGGACCATGTTCCTTGGCTCCGACTCACATTGCCCGATGAATCTGGCTACGCACAGATGTCATCGACCAATGTTCGTGCTGCACCTCTGTTCACACACAACACTGCGTCACGTACCGCGACTTGGTTGCGCATGCCCATAGGTTCCGCCGTCTTCGCTCCATTGCACCACGAATCGTGCTCCTTGAACCTCGTACCGATGCACCTCCTGATCCCACGGCTCATCAAGCATACCATCCAGTGCTCCTATGCTACTGATTACCAGCGTGTTACGCTGCTCCAAGCACCCTGTTTCATTGACTCCGTCGTTTCACAGGGTCTTTCCATCC
>Ga0209603_1002098_pt1 | contig 19148 bp, 10 predicted proteins | sample COGITO_mtgs_1206_FD_184812 | JGI IMG/M metagenome (GOLD analysis project Ga0209603, IMG submission 184812) | Pelagic marine microbial communities from North Sea - COGITO_mtgs_120607 (SPAdes) (version 2) | ecosystem: Environmental > Aquatic > Marine > Epipelagic ... | reverse complement strand
CAAGGAACGCCAATCAAAATTGGGGTTATTGAATACTGGAATAATGAAGTAGAAGGTCTTAAAGATGATCAAGACGGTTTAAACGAATTTTATAGACAGTTTCCTCGTACAACTAAACATGCTTTTAGAGATGAATCAAAACAATCTTTATTTAATCTAACTAAAATTTATCAGCAAATAGATTTTAACGAAGACGTACAAAACTTTAAGCAAGTAACTAAAGGTAGTTTTCAATGGGAAAATGGACATAAAGATACTAGAGTTATATTTATGCCAAATAAAAATGGTAGATTTTTAATAACTTGGGTTCCTCCTAGTGAACTACAAAATAAAAGATATATAAAAAACGGAGTTAATTATCCAGGTAACGAGCATTGTGGTGCTTTTGGATGTGATCCATATGATATATCAGGCACAGTTGACAATAGAGGTTCTAATGGATCTTTGCATGGTTTAACAAAATTTTCAATGGAACAAGTACCACCTAATCATTTTTTCTTAGAATATATCGCTCGTCCGCAAACAGCTGAAATATTTTTTGAAGACGTTTTAATGGCTTGCGTATTTTATGGTATGCCGATATTAGCTGAAAATAATAAACCTAGATTACTTTATTATTTTAAACGTAGAGGTTATAGAGGTTTTGCAATGAATAGACCTGATAAAAAAAGAAATAAATTATCTGTAACAGAAAGAGAGATTGGTGGAATACCTAACTCTAGTGAAGATATAAAACAAGCACATGCTTCTGCTATAGAAACTTATATAGAAACATTTGTTGGGTTAAAAGAAACTGGCTATGGCGATGTTTATTTTCAAAGAACTTTAGAAGATTGGGCAAAATTTAATATAAATAATAGAACCTCTCATGATGCTTCTATTAGTTCTGGATTAGCTTTAATGGCTTGTAATAAACATAGATACTCACCAGTTAATAAAATAGAATTAAAACCTGTTGATTTAGGTATTAAAAAATACGACAACAAAGGAACTACATCAAAAATAATAAGTTAAATGAATATATATACTAATACCAATAGCGCTTTCCCTAGTCAAGTAGTGAGTGATGCAGAAAAAGCAAGTTTAGAATATGGAAGTCAAGTTGCTATGGCTATTGAATATGAATGGTTCAGTCAAGGAAGAACAACTGGCAATAGATATTTAACTAATTGGAATCAATTTCATCAATTAAGATTATATGCTCGTGGAGAGCAAAGTATACAAAAATATAAAGATGAATTATCTATAAACGGTGATTTATCTTACCTTAATTTGGACTGGCAACCTGTGCCTATACTTTCTAAGTTTGTAGATATAGTTGTTAATGGTATATCTCAAAAAAGCTATGATATAAAAGCTTACGCTCAAGATCCAGCATCTGTTAAAAAAAGAACTGAATATGCTTCTAAATTACAAGAAGATATGGTTGCTAAAGAATATTTAGATAGTTTAAAAAATACTTTAGGAATTGATTTATACCAAAGTCCTGATCCTAGTGTTGTTCCAGAAAACAAAGAAGAACTACAACTTCATATGCAGCTAAGTTATAAGCAGTCACTTGAAATAGCAGAAGAAGAAGCTATATCAACTGTTTTAGCTCAAAATAAATATGATTTAATTAGACGTAGAATAAACATGGACTTAACAGTTTGTGGTATTGCAGCTAGTAAAACAAATTTTAATACATCAAATGGTGTAACAGTAGATTACGTTGATCCTGCTTATATGGTTTATTCTTATACAGAAGATCCTAACTTTGAAGATGTATATTATGTTGGTGAATTAAAAGCTATAACAATACCTGAGCTTAAAAAAGAGTTTCCAAATATCAGTGAAGAAGAATTAAAAAGAATACAATCAATGCCTGGTAATAGATCTTACGTTACTGGCTGGGGAGATTATGATAACAACACTGTTCAAGTTTTATATTTTGATTATAAAACATATCACAACCAAGTATTTAAAATAAAACAAACAGAACAAGGATTAATGAAAGCTTTAGAAAAGCCAGATACATTTAATCCACCAGAAAATGATAACTTTGAAAGAGTGTCAAGATCTATAGAAGTTTTATACAGTGGCGCTAAAGTTTTAGGCACTGACACAATGCTAAAGTGGGAGTTAGCTGAAAACATGACAAGACCTTATGCTGATACTACAAAAGTAGAAATGAACTATTCTATATGTGCTCCAAGGATGTACAAAGGTCGTATAGAATCACTTGTTAGTAAATGTATTGGCTTTGCTGATATGATTCAATTGACGCACTTAAAATTACAGCAAGTTTTGTCTCGTATGGTACCTGATGGTGTTTATTTAGACATGGATGGTTTAGCTGAAGTTGACTTAGGCAATGGTACAAACTATAATCCAGCAGAAGCATTAAACATGTATTTCCAAACTGGTTCTATTGTTGGTAGATCATTAACACAAGACGGTGATATAAATCAAGGTAAAGTTCCAATACAAGAACTTAACAGCTCTAGTGGCCAAGCAAAAATAGCAGCTCTTATACAAACATATCAATATTACTTACAAATGATACGTGATGTAACCGGGCTTAATGAAGCTCGCGATGGTAGCACACCAGACAAAAGTACTTTAGTAGGATTACAAAAAATAGCAGCTAATGCTTCAAACGTTGCAACAAGACATATTAAGCAATCAAGTTTATATATAACTTTAAGAATAGCTGAAAACATAGCTTTAAAATTAGCTGACGCATTACAATTTCCTTTAACAGCTAACTCATTAAAAAACTCTATATCAACTTACAATATACAAACTTTACAAGAAGTTGCTTCTTTAAACTTACATGACTTTGGTATATTTTTAGAACTAGAACCAGACGATGAAGAGGTTGCTAAATTAGAAGAGAATATACAAGTAGCTATACAAAAAGGCGGTATTGATTTAGAAGATGCTATTGACTTAAGACAAATTAAAAATCTTAAGCTAGCTAATCAAATGCTAAAAATTAAGAGAAAAGCTAAGATGAAGCAAGATCAACTTAGCCAACAAGCTAACATTAAAGCGCAAGCCGACGCGCAAGCTGAAACTGCTGAAAAAACAGCTATGGCTGAAGTTCAAAAACAAGAAGCTATATCTGGCGCAAACGTTCAGTACGAGCAAGCTAAATCTCAAATGGAAATACAAAGAATGCAAGCAGCTGCTCAAATTAAAAAAGAAGAGATGCAAATTCAACATCAATATAATATGCAATTAAAACAAATGGATGTTGAAAACATGAAACAAAAAGAAAATAGAATAGAAGACAGAAAGGATCAAAGAACAAAAATTCAAGCAACACAACAAAGTGAAATGATAAGCCAAAGAAAAAACGATGGCTCACCAGTAGACTTTGAAAATCAAAATTTTGAACAAAGTCTTCCTCAAGTACTTTAACTATATATTAACAATTATTTAATTATATTATATTATGTCAGAAACAACAACAAATGAACCTGTTAAGCAGGAAGGTGACTTTAAAATAAAGTCTAAAAAGAAAACACCTAAAAAACTAGTCAATACAGATGAAATAAAAAAGGTGAATATTAAAGAACCTTTAATTGATTTACCACCAGAAATAACAAAGGTAGTAATACCAAGTGAAGAAAAACAAGAAGAAGATGCCATTCAAATCGGAGAAACAGAGAAAGTATCTACACAAAAACCATCCGGAGATAGCGCAGAGGTGGGAGAACCTGTACAAGAGTCCAACGAGACTGTTGAAGGGTTTTCTACAATCACCGAAGTTGAAAAACAAGAAGTAAAAGAAATTGCTTTAGATGTTGAAAAAGCTTTAGTAGATGAAAAAATATTAGGTAAAAAATTACCAGAAAATATAGAAAAACTAGTTGATTTCATGAAAGAAACTGGCGGTACTATAGAAGATTACACAAGACTTAATGCTGATTATTCATCTGTAGATGATGAGTCTTTGTTAAAAGAATTTTATAAAAAATCTAAACCTCATCTTAATGATGAAGAAATAGGTTTTATCATGGAGGATAGTTTCCAATATGATGAAGATATGGACGAAGAGCGTGCTGTCCGTAAGAAAAAACTCGCTAAAAAAGAAGAGATTGCAAAAGCCAAAAACTTTTTAGAAGATCTGAAAGTTAAATATTACGACGAAATCAAGTTGAGACCGGGCGTAACTCAAGATCAACAAAAAGCTACTGATTTTTTCAATCGCTACAATCAAGAGCAACAAGAAGCTGAACGAAAACACAATTTATTTAAAAAGAATACTAAAGATTTATTTGACGAAAATTTCAAAGGTTTTGATTTTAAAGTAGGAGATAAAAATTACAAGTATAATATACAGAATCGTGATAAAGTTGCAGAAAACCAATCAAACATAACCAATTTAGTCGGAAAGTTTCTAGACTCAGATGGTAACGTTAAAGATACGAGCGGTTATCACAAGGCTATGTATGCTGCTGAAAATGTAGATAAAATTGCAGCTCATTTCTATGAGCAAGGCAAAGCCGACGCTATTAAAGATGTTGTTACTAAATCTAAAAACCCTGTAGATTCTCAAGCTAGAAAATCTCAAGGTGAAGTTTTTATTAATGGCATGAAAGTAAAAGCAATTAGCGGCGCTGATTCTACAAAACTTAAAATTAAAACAAGAAAATTTAACTAAAAAAAACAAAAAAAAATGGCTTTAAATCCACAGTTTGGAGGGTTAATCCCTTCAGGAACTCAGGAGGTATTGAATAGCAATTATTTACAGTTTAACGCTGGAACAGCTGGAAACACAAATACTTTTGCACAACAATATTTACCTGAAATTTACGAACAAGAAGTAGAACGTTATGGAAACAGAACGTTATCTGGCTTCTTAAGAATGGTTGGCGCTGAAATGCCAATGACATCTGATCAAGTAATTTGGTCTGAACAAAATAGACTACACGTGTCTTACTCTGGAGTAGCAATTGCTAATTTAGGTGGGGCTACTTTAAGTGCTATTACTATTGCAGCTCCAGCTGTAAACACAATATCAATAAATGATACTATCGTTGTTTTAAACCCTGTTACAGGCGCTGAAGCTAAAGGTATTGTTACTAACTCTGGTGCTTATGGAGCAGTTGCTTCAGGTATAGCTGCAAACGCTATTACTTTTCAACCGTTTGACAATGTAAGATTTCCAGCAGCTGCCGCAGCTGTAGGGTGTAAAATATTTGTATATGGTTCTGATTACCAAAAAGGGCAAAGCACACAAGCTGCTCCCGTAGGTGGCGTTATACCAGCACAGAACGTATCTAGAGTATCTATCGATCCTCAGTTTACTCAATTTTCTAACTCACCAATCATATTAAGAAGCCAGTACGTAGTATCTGGATCTGATATGGCTCAAATTGGATGGGTTGAAGTTGCAACTGAAGATGGAACTTCTGGTTACTTATGGTACTTAAAAGCTGAATCTGAAACTAGATTACGTTTTGAGGATTACTTAGAAATGAGTATGGTTGAAGCAGAATTTAACCAAGTAGGTAACCAAGCTGCACAGAATGTTAGCCCAGGATCAGAAGGTTTATTTGCTGCTATACAGTCTAGAGGAAACGTACAAACAGGATTTACTGCTTCTGCAGGTCTTGATGATTTTGATGCAATTCTTAAGAATTTAGATACTCAAGGAGCAATTGAAGAAAACATGCTTTTCTTACAAAGACAAACTTCTCTTGATTTTGATGATATGCTAGCAAGCATCTCTGGCGGATTCGCTGGAGGAACTGCTTTTGGTTTATTTGAAAATTCAGAAGAAATGGCTTTAAACCTTGGATTCTCAGGATTTAGAAGAGGTTCTTATGACTTTTACAAAACAGATTGGAAATACTTAAATGACGCTTCTACAAGAGGTGGTATTGATGGTATCAATTCAATTGAAGGTGTATTAGTACCTGCTGGAACTTCTACAGTATACGATCAAGTTTTAGGAACTAACATTAGAAGACCTTTCTTACATGTAAGATATAGAGCGTCTCAAGCTGATGATAGAAGAATGAAGTCTTGGTTAACTGGTTCTGCTGGTGGTGCTGTTACTTCAACTCTTGATGCTATGGAAGTTAACTTCCTATCTGAAAGATGTTTAGTAACTCAAGCTGCTAACAACTTTGTATTATTCAGAGGAATCTAATTGATTCAACAAATGTAATTCTTACCCTCGTTATATTGACGGGGGTAATTATTACTTTTATAAACTATTTAATTATATTATATTATGGCTAAGAAAGCTAAAGCAGAAACAGTTGAGGTTGCACCTCAAGAGGTAGTAGTAAAAACTGCACCTACAAAACAAACTAAACCTAGTTGGGAAATAAAAGATAGAATATATTTTCTTAAAGGTAACAAAACACCTTTAACATATACTATACCAGGTAAACATACTAAAAAGCATGCATTGCTTTATTTTGATGAAAAAACTGGAAAACAAAGAGAGATAAAATATGCTACAAATCAAGACTCTCCCTTGGTAGACGAGCAAAAAGGCGAGTGTACTATGGGTCATATACGTTTTGACAATGGTACTTTAAAAGTAGATAAATCTAAACAAAACTTACAAAAATTATTATCTTTATACCACCCTTTAAAAGGTAAAGCATATGAAGAATATAGCGCTGTAGAAGAAGCTGTAGACGAGTTAGATGTTTTAAATCTTCAACTTGAAGCTATGACAGCGGCTAGAAACATGGAGGTAGATTTTGCTGAAGCAATATTACGTGTAGAAATAGGGTCTAAAGTAAACGACATGAGTTCTAAAGAAATAAAAAGAGATCTTTTATTATATGCTAGATCAAACCCAAATCAATTTATAGCTTTAGCTAATGACGAAAACGTTCAATTAAGAAACTTTGCTATACGTGCTGTTGAAATGAACATAATAAATATTTCAGGAGATCAAAGATCTTTTACATGGGGATCAAATGGTAGAAAATTAATGAACGTACCTTTTGATGAAAATCCATATTCTGCATTTGCATCATGGTTAAAAACTGATGAAGGCGTAGAAGTATATAGATCTATAGATAAAAAACTATAAAAACAAGTGATACTAATATAGGGCGGTTTCGGCCGCCTTTTTAGTATATAAAAATAAACAAATGGCAGTAAGCGTAAATACAGTATATACAACAGTCTTGTACATTTTAAACAAAGAACAAAGAGGTTATGTTACTCCAACGGAGTTTAACAGTATTGCTGCTCAAGTACAAGAAGAAATATTTAATTCATATTTTCCAGACGGAAATCAAGTAAACCGTCAGAATCAAAAAAATACACAAAACGATACAGAGTTTTTTAACATGTTTAAAGACGTGGCTTACAAACTACATCCTTTTGAAAAATCAATACCATTTACATATGACACAGGTCAATCAACTTCAGTAAATGCGTTTATACCTACTACTCCTACAACTTTATACAAAATAGGTGACGTAATATCTAATTACGTGGGTAACAGTAACCAACAATCAATAACTCAACTAACTAGCGTAAGTGATTACAATAAGATAATAAGATCAAAGTTAACAAAACCAACTAATAGTTATCCTGTTTTTTATACATCTAACGCAAATATAACTCCTATAACTTGCACAGGTACTATATCTTTAGCTACAAACAACTCAACTACCGCTGTTTTATCTATTGCAACAGGTTTGCCAGTTGTTGGCAATTTTATTTCTGGTGTAGGTGTAACCGCCGGAGCTCAAGTTACTAATTTTAATCCTGCTAATAATGTTTTAACTTTTAGCGCTGCGCAAACTTTAGCCGCAGGTGTTTCTTTAGTTTTTAGTAGCGCTGCTTATAATGGACTTACTATAACAGTTGATCCTTTACCTAACACTATAAGCGTAAACGGTTTAACAGTGCCAGTAAATCCTGTGTGGGGTTTTAGTACAGGTAACGTTGGTCAATATGTTTATAGCCCAGGGCTTTCTACAGATTTTGAATTAGATATATCTGAAAAAACAAACATTGTGACAAATATATTAAAATATTGTGGGTTAATAATAAACGATCCTCTTGTGATTGAAGCAGCTATGCAAGAAGCTCAGCAAGTAGAAACTAATGAAAAATCTTAATATATGTCTTTAATAACTGAAACAAATCAACAATATTATCAAGGTTCACAGGGCTTTAGAGGTAATGCAACAAATGATGCTAATCAAACCTTTATAACTACTTTTGACACTAATTTGGTTATGGGTAGCGCAAATAGCTGGAACCCTAATAATGCAGATTATTCTTTAAATAATTTTAAAGTATACACTAGCGCTACAGGTATTGCCGGTTCTTGGTCAGAGGTTGTAACATTAATATCATTAGAAAATAACACTTTAACTTTAAGCGTGGGGCCTGGCGCAAATGCTTATATTGTAGTTCAATTAAAATCATTAACTGGAGGTAAATATGGACTTACAGATATAGACAAGGCTTATGGTCAAGCTGTAGAAAATAATTACGGTGAATATGCTTACGTAAAATTAAATGATATTATAGATAACTACATGGTTGGTTTTGTTGGTGATGGTAAAATAATACAAACAGCTAAAAAATCTGATGTGTTATTTTTTGCTAAAAGAGCTTTACAAGAATTTAGTTATGATACTTTAAAAAGTATACATTCGTCTGAATTAACAATACCTGAATCTTTATCATTAACAATACCTCAAGATTATGTTAACTATGTTAGAATGTCTTGGATAGATCAGCTAGGTGTTAAAAGAATAATATACCCTACAAATAATTTAACTACAAATCCTTATAATACTTTTTTACAAGATACAGCAGGCCAACCTACTCAAGATAGTCATGGCGAAAATGTTGAAGGTACCTCTATTACAGAGGAAAGATGGGGACAAGCTAATGACAAGTTAATAAATTCAAGCTACGCTTTTGATACAGATTTTAATTATGCTATGAGTATGTATGGTATGAATGGTCCTTTTAATTGGGGTAGACTATACGGCTTAGACGCTCAATACTCTCAAGCAAACGGTTGGTTTGGTATAAACGAAAGAGAAGGTAGATTTACTTTTTCTAGCAATTTAGTAGGAAGATTAATAGTACTAGAATATATATCAGATGGATTAGCTTATGACTTGGACACTAAAGTTCCTAAGATGGCAGAAGATGCTATGTACAAAAGTATATCCTATAATTTAATAGCTAACAGAGCTGGACAACAAGAGTACGTAGTACAAAGATTTAAAAAAGAAAAATCAGCTTCTTTAAGAAATGCAAAGATAAGATTATCTAATATTAAGCTTGATGAAATTGTTCAAGTAATGAGAGGTAAATCTAAATGGATTAAACACTAGAACTAAATGGCAAAAATCATTAACAATTTCATAAAAGGTAAAATGAGTAAAGATCTTGATGATCGCTTAGTGCCTAATGGTGAATATAGAAATGCAATAAATGCTCAGGTGAGTAAATCTGAAGGATCAAACGTTGGAGCTTTGGAAAATGCTTTAGGAAATGGTTTAATTACCAATGCTAATTTTACAGCAATAACAGGTGTTTCTAATTTAAAATCAATAGGGTTTTTAACAGATGAAATAAATAATAGCGTTTATGTTTTTTTAACTGACAATGTTGAAGGATCTTACAAAGCTAGTGGAGTTGGTTCTAATCATTATGTGTTTGTCTATAATACATTTACTGACACTTCAACAGAATTAATTAGTGGTAATTTTTTAAACTTTGCTCAATCAAATCCTATAACTGGAGTAAACATATTAGAAAATTTATTATTTTGGACTGATAATAGAAACGCTCCTAGAAAAATAAATGTAGTTACTGCGCTTGAATTTGGAGGAACAGCAACAAAACCTTATTATAGATATGATGATCAAATATCTGTTGCAAAATATAATCCATGGGCATGTATGGAATTATTTCAACCAAGCCCTGATTCTACTATAAACTTTGCTGGAACTGGACATGAATCAAGTATGCAAGATGTTTCTAGTAAATTTTATCCTAATGGCGGTAGCGCAACTGTAGCTGGCGCAACTAACTTAGGTGTAAGTTCTTTTTTTATAACACCAACCACTATAAAAGGAGAAATAAGAGATGGAGCAGGAGGAAATGGATTTACTTTAGGATATATTTTACCTAATACTACAGCTTTATTAGATACTGGCAGAACTGTGAACACTTATAGTCAAGCAACTGGACAAGTAACTACTAGTGGAGCTTTGCCAGCTTTTCCAGCTCTTACAGAAATTATAATAAGTTTTAATCCATATTACGTAGACAATTATAATGGTGATGAAGATTTTTTAAAAGATAGATTTGCTAGGTTTAGTTATAGATTCAGATTTGATGATGGAGAATATTCTTTATTTGCTCCTTTTACACAACCTGCCTTTATTCCTAAACAAGACGGTTACTTTAGATACCTACAACAAGAAAACCCACCTATTAACGTGCAAGACGAAGAAGACACGTTTAGAAGTACTATAGTTGAGTTTATGGAAAATAAAGTTACTCAAATTGGGCTTAGAATACCATTGCCAGAAAATCAACTAAACGCAAACAATGCTAAGGCTTTGAGAGATTATTATAGAGTAACTTCTGTAGATATTTTATATAAAGAAGCTAATTCACTAACTGTTAGTGTTTTGGAAACTGTACAGGTAGAAGACATTATTAATTCTACAGGAAGCGCAAGAGTTAAAGCCGCCGCTGTAAATAACAGCGTTAATATACCTATTCAAAGTATTCAAAGAGGAGGTCCTATAATAGGCGCTATTGTTACAGGTAGAGGCATAGTTAATAACCCAACAATTGTATCTTACAATGCCGCTACTGAAATAATGGTATTAAGCAGTCCTCAAACTCTTCTTGGTAGTACACTTTTAAGTATAAATGATGAGGCTTATTTTAATTATCTTTATCAATCAAAAAAACCTTATAAAACTTTACCATCAGATGAATTAATTAGAGTTTACGATAAAGTACCTGTTAAAGCACTGTCTCAAGAAATTATAAGCAACAGAGTTGTTTATGGTAATTTTCAAGACAAACACACACCGCCAAATGAATTAAATTACAATGTTGGCGTTAGCGCAAAATCAAACTTTAATCTTAACAAAGGATCAGGCGTTATAACAGGTGGTCCTTACCCGGCTGGATCAACTGCAATATCTTTATCAAATATAGCTGGAACAATTGAAACAGGTTCGATTGCTGACGCGCCAGGTATTCAATCTAATTCTCAAGTTGTTTCTATATCAGGCACAACTATAACTTTAAATAAAGTTACTAACGGAATATTAAACAACGGTATTGTAGTTGATTTTACTCCTAGCGCAACAACAAACGTAACTACAAGTAAAATAGAATATCCTAATCATTCTGTTAAAATGAATAGAAGTTATCAAATAGGATTTGTTTTAGCCGATAGATATGGTAGACAATCAACAGTTATTTTGTCTAAAGGAGATTCTTCAGTTCAAATATCTAATGAAACTTTTCTAGGTTCTACTGTTTTTTCACCTTACTTTGATCAAGGATTAATAACTCAAACTTGGCCAGGTGATTCTTTAAAAGTATTAGTTAATTCGCCTATATCGCCGTCAGCGCCAGACGCTGGCACGGGTTGGCCTGGTGTTTACAATGGAGACACTAGTAGTCCTTTGTACAATCCGCTTGGATGGTATTCATATAAAATTGTTGTAAAACAACAAGAGCAAGAATATTACAATGTATACTTACCAGGAGTGTTAGCGGCTTATCCAGATAACACGTTTTTAGAGCTTGGAAAAACATCTCATGCTGTTTTATTTAATGACAATATAAATAAAGTTCCTAGAGATTTACAACAAGTAGGACCAACTCAAAAACAATTTAGAAGTAGCGTTATATTAAACGCAAGAGTTGAAAATTTAAATTCAACAAACGCAGGTGCTTGGAACAAACAGTTTTATCCTGGTAACACTACTTTAGTTGTTAGCACAATAGCTGGCAACAATGATTTATTTAACGCAGACTCAGCTTTATCATATATAGCTAGCGCTCAATTTTATAACGTTACATCAGATCCTTTAATTGCTAGAATATCAACTCCAAGCAAATTTGGACTACAAGCAACACTTGTAACCGCTTCAAGCCAAGCTGTAACAGGTTTGTCTACTATAAATCTACAAAACACAGGGACAAATCCACCTGGTCCAAATACAGTAGGCACTATTGTTCTTGGTATGAGCGTTAGTGGTTTTGAATTACCTGAAGGTTTAAAAGTCTCACAAGTGACACCAAGCAACGGTGTTAATGCTACGTCAATAAAAGTTTCAAAAAACGGAACTGAACAAGTTGTTGATTTAGCAGTTGGAACACCTTTAGTATTTACGCCTGTTGATCAAAACGAAAGCGTCCAAAGACTTGCTGTGTTAGAAACAGATCCAGAAACTTCGTTATTAGATATATTTTGGGAAACTTCTAGTTCAGGTTTAATTTCTGATTTAAATAACGCTGTTTTAAATGCTGGTACTGGTTCTAGTACTATTGGAGATTTTAATCCAAATGTTTTTACAGAAGCTTTACCTATAGGTGGAGATATAAGCTCTACTGATTTTAAATTGCTAGATAATTTTGGTAATACTGTAGCGTACGCAGACACTGATCCGCCTCAATTAGAACTTGCTTCTGTTTTTGATTTTCAAGCTGATCCTCAAAATAGAGAAGATGATTTTACGTTTCAAAATAATCAAGATGGTACTTACAATATAATAACTACTAAAGATTTCTTTTTTAGTTATCAAAACTTAACTAGAGATAAATTTGCTTTTACTTTTAATATAAACGTAAACGGTGTAGCCGCTCAATCTGTTTTAGAAGCTAGTTTAGGAAATTTGTTACCAGTAATAATAACACCCCCAGGACCTCCTTCTTCACCTATAAATTGGACTCCTTCTTTTGGTGGTGGTAATGCGCCATATACTTTAGCAACTATTTTGGCTCAAAATGGAGTAGGTAACAGTTTAAATTCTATAGCTAAAGACGATTTAACTTGGTCTTATACTTGTGTTAATTCTTTAGGTCAAGACTTTAGCTCAAATAGTGGTGGTAATAATACTTTTGTGATGAACACAAGTGTTGTTCAAAATAACAAACTACAAGCCTCATTTGTTTACAATGAAGAACCTCCAGCTCCTAACGGTGCTTATACTTTTGTAGCCAAAGCTGAAGATGCAGGTGGAGAAAACAGTAACGTTACAGCTACTTTTATTGTTAACATATCAAATGTTACTTGTTGTACCTACAGCAGAACTCTTCCTAACATACCAGGTATTACTGGGCAAGAAACTAGAATTAATTGCGGAGGAGAGTCTCAAGTTGGCAATATACAATTAACCGGTCAACAATATTCAGAATGTGCAGAAGCAAGCCCAACCATAACTTATACTGATCCAAACACTGGACAAACAATTACGATAAGTGATTTTGTACAAGATTGTAATACTCCTTGCGCTTTAGGTTTAGGTTAAATAATAAAAAAAACAAGTAATAATAATAAAACATGGCGGCAATAATAGAAGTTAAATACTTTAATACATATATTCTAAAAAAAACAATGAAAGCTGGAGGAGCAGATCCTGTTTGGGCAGGTTCATTTGGTATACCGCAAAGCAAAGGTGGTTTCGACAGAGGCTCTATAAATGATGATAACAATTGGGCTATTGAAGAATCTAGAATTAGAGGTGGTTACAATAACACAAGTACAGACTATGGAGCAAAAGCTTATTTAGTCGAAGACGAGCCAAACTCAAGTAATAGAATAAATAGTTTAATATATTCTGGTATATTTAATTCAAGAACAGGTATTAATAATACTAATGTTTTTTCAATAGGTGAAGAAATAACAAAAAGTGTAGATCCAGCTAATGGTTCTATACAAAAATTATTTGCTGAAGATACTAATTTAATAATATTTCAAGAGAAAAAAGTAAGCAGAGCGTTAATAGATAAAGATGCTATATATGCCGCGGAAGGAGGAGGCGCTGTAACAGCAGCTAATTTAACTATAGGAACAATACAACCTTACAAAGGCATGTACGGAATATCTAAAGATCCTCAAAGTTTTTCAGTATATGGTTATGGTAAGTATTTTTCAGATAAAAATAACAATGCTATAATGAGACTTTCTCAAAATGGTCTAGAAGAAATATCAAGATATGGTATGAAAGATTATTTTAGAGACGAATTAAACAATATTGATCGCAGCGGTTCTGATGGTAATATTTTAGGCGGTTGGGATATACATAACAAACAATATGTTGTTTCATCTCAAGAAAATCCAATTAAATTTCCTTCTTCTAGTAATTTTAATACTTTAACTTTTGACGAAACTGTAAAGGGTTGGACTAGTTTTTTTAGTTATAAACCAGACCACATGTTTAGTTTAAGAAATAATTTTTATAGTATAAAAAACGGACAAATATGGCAACATTACGCTAGCCTTAGAGATTTTCCAACAGCAAAAAGAGGTAATTTTTACGGAGTACAATACGACACGTCTGTTACTTTTGTTTTTAACCCTCAAGTAAATAAATCAAAAAATTTTAAAACAATAAATTATGAGGGAAGTAATGGTTGGCAAATAGATAGTATTTTGTCTGACGCTACCGGTGAAGATGCTCAAAAATCAAACACTGATTGGTTTAGTTATCAAGACACGACAGTTCCTATTACAAATCCTACAACGCCAGCTGTTTATAGTTTTACAGAGGGAAAATATGATTCTGCTGGAAACGTATATCCAAACGCAAATCAAACACCTTTTTACTATGCTGGTTTTAATAGAAAAGAAAACAAGTACACAGCTAACTTAGTAAACACTAGCGGAATAGCTCCAGGTGAAATATTATTTGGGCCTGATATGAGCGGTATAAAAGGATTTTTTGCAACGGTAAAAATATCAACAGATAGTGTTACAAATGTAGGTGCGGAAAAAGAATTATTTTGTGTTGGATCAGAATATGTTGCAAACAATGGATATTAAAATTAAAATAAAAAAATTATGAGCGGAGTATTAGGCGGAGTTCTAAGCGTTGCTAGCGGTATTTTTGGTGCTGCAAGTGCTAACAAAAAAAGAAGAGACGCTAAAAAAAGAAGAAAAGCATTACAAGATAAATTAAATAATCTTGAAAATAATAGACAAGATGTTATAAATCCATACGAAGATGTTGTAAATTTAAACAGCATGATAAGTAACCCTTTTGCTAGTTTAGGCGTGGCAACTCAAGCTGCTGAAATGAAAATAGAACAAGCTGATATTTCTTTAGCAAACACCCTTGATACCTTGCGAGCTACTGGAGCAAGTGCCGGTGGCGCTACCGCATTAGCTCAAGCAGCGCTACAAAGTAAAAAAGGCGTAGCAGCAAGTATAGAGGCTCAAGAAGCTCAAAACGAAAAACTAAGAGCACAGGGAGAACAAACTTTGCAACGACAAAAAATGGCAGAAGCACAAAGAATACAAGGTGCTGAAGTTGCTGGTAAATCATTTGTGTTTAATCAAACAGAACAAAGACAGGTTGCTGAGTTGGATAGAGTATCTAGTCAATTAGTAAACCAACAAAATTTAGAAGCACAAGCTACTAGTGATACAACATCTGCTTTAACCGGCATGATTGGTGGTGCTATTGAAGCTTTTGGAGTGTAAAATATATAAGATGGAAAACAAAAATACAATTAACAACCTTCTAGTAAAACAAATAAACGAAAGCGATGTGATGGCTTATAATTTAGATTATTTAGCCTCACCTATTGATACGGAATTTAGTATATTAAACAGGGCTTATCAATATACTGGAGTAGCGTACGCTAAGTTAAAATTAGCTATTCAAAACAATGAATGTGTTGATGATAATTGTGAGTATGAATTAAAAAAAATATCTCAACTTGAAGCTTACCCTCAAGATTCTTTAGATTTTTTATCAAACTTAATAGGTGAAGTTTCAGTAACTAATGAACCAAATTTTGATCCTAACAATAATTTTGTTTATACAGTTATAAATTCTATATTTTCTGAAAAACCTGGTTTTAGCAAAAGCGATGGTTATGATATTTCATTAAATTTATTAGAAAATGGAGGTCAAGAATTAGTATTTAGCGGTCCTGGAATACCAGGTAATTTTACTATAAACAATACTGCTTTAAAGTCTTTAACTGAATCAGGCACAGCTCTAGTAGCGTCTACGCCTGACATAAACCAAGACATGTTAGAACTACTTAAAGATATTGGTGTTTTTGACCCTGAAATGTTTGATGAAAAAGGTGGGTTAAAATCTTCAGCTAAAATAAGTGAAACTTTTATAATAAAAGATCCTGAAGGAAACTACGAGTATGAAGTTGTTGATTTAGGTAATGGTAAAGGTAGAAATGTTTTAAAGTATGATTTAGATAAAATAGAAAAAAAAGCAACACCTTTTATAAATGCTGAGGTAGCTGGATTATTTAGCTCAGAGCAATCGGCGGTAGCTGCTTGGAATGTGTATATAGCTAAAGGATCTAGCGTAGAAGAAGACGATCAAATGGTTCAAAACGCTAATGCTGGTAGTAAAAGCTGGTCTTACGAAAAAGATTTACCATTAAGTCAAAGCAATAAAGTTTTATTTGAAAAAAAATATAAAGAATATTTTATGAATAATTATTTAAAACAATTTACTAAAAACCAAATACCAACCGTAGAAGCTGACGCAGCTGTGTTTGATTTAGCTGAGTCTAAAAAAGCAAAAGCACAAAAATTCATGGATGATAATGATTTAAATTAAATTAAATGACAAACTTAGAATACGTAATTAGTTTACAAGACCAAGGAGTTGATGAAACTGAAATAAAAAGACTAGTTAAACAAAGAAAACTAGATGACAAAGAAGTAAAGATAGACGTTGTTGCGGATCCGAAGGGTGCAGCTGTAACAACGAACCAAGAAAATGTGCCCAACGAAAATTTGGAATCAGTTTCGGAAAATGGTTCTTCGGATTTAGCAAGTGTAGATAAAAACTTTTTTAATACTGAAACAGGTCAAGCTATTGTTTTAAATAAAGCACAACCAGTAAGTCAAGGAACTAGTGTTGCGTTTGGAGATACTAATTACAAGTATGATGTAGATATTGAAAATAACCCAGTATTTTTTTCTAAAACTATAGGTTCAACAGAATGGACGCAAGCTCCTATAGGATCTGAACAAGAAGCTATGATAGAAAATAGACTAGGTTTTTATAATGAAAGATTTAAAGAAGAAACAGTTCCTATAAATTTTCCAACAGATGATTTTACTTACGAAGTAGATGAAGAAGGAAGAGAGATTTTGCCAGAGGTTGTTCTTACACCTATTAAAAATAATTCAGTTATAAAAATTAACAATCAAATTGTTACTAGTGATCAAATAAAACAAAAAATAGATACTAATGCGTTAGGTTTCGAAGAAATAAAAACCGTACAAGAGTATGTTGAAAAATGGGGAGATAAAGCTGAGGTTATAGACTCTTACGAAGGTAGCATTGATCAAGATTATGATAATTATTTAAACGCAACTAAACTTACTCCTGAAGAAGAAATTAATATAAATAATACTGTTAATGATATGGACTTTACTCCTTATCAGCAAACTATTAAATCTACAGGTGGAAGCTCATTAACTGGTATATCTTCACCTACAAGTAGACAAGTAACTATACAGCCTTTTAAAGAAGAATTAAAAAAGGCTAAACAAATAATTGATAAAGAAAAAAAATTAAAAGGAGATACTTCGGCAACAACTAAAGAACAACTACAAGGAGTTGCTAGAATTATATATGAGCAAGAATTAATTAATCCTATATTAAATAAAAAAAATAAAGATTATTTAAAAAATTTACCAAAGAAAAAAGTTAAAGAACTTTTTAATCATGCTTTAAAAATAAGAGATAGTTACGAGTGGGAAAATCAAGAAATTGATTTTATGTCTCAAATATTTAAATTAAACAATGGTCAAGAAGTTAAAAACATTAACGCTTATGAAACTTCTTTATTAACAGATGCTAAAGAATTAGAAAAATTAAAAAAAGAAAATAATGTAGATTTATATAACAATAAACTTAAGTTATATAATGATAAAGTTGATTTTGTAAATACTAACAAGCAAAATTTTGATATAAAAAAAGCAAATTTACAAATAAAAATTAAAGATTATATAAGCGATAAAGAAGATTATGAAAACGCAGAAGCTTCTCTAGATTTTTTAAAAAGAAATTATAGTTTGTTTGATAAAATTTTTGGAGATTTATCTAGTATTGACAAGACTAAAAGGTACGGTACTCTTCAACAAGGTATTATGGGTTTATTAGGTAAGTCAGCTTATTTTACCTCAACGTTATTAGATAAGCTAGCTAGCGCTACTTTAGTTGATTCTGATGGCAAAGAAATTAAAAACGAAAGTTCTGTAACTAAATTTCTTAAAGAAGGTTTACAAGCAAATCAAAAAATTGTTGAAAAAAGAACAAGTCTTTTTGCTAAAGCAATAGACTTTGAAAGCATTAATTCTTTTGAGACTTTTGGTTATTGGCTTGCTGACACAGGAACAACTCAACTACCTTTCTTTGCTTCAATAGGATTTGGTGGTCCATTAGGTTGGTATTTAGCTGCCACTTCTTCTGGTGGAGATTACATGACCCAAAGAGAATTAGAAGAAATAAACGGCGGAAGACCTGTTAGTGATTTTATGTTGTTACAGGCTATTGGTTTTTCAGGTTTAGAATATATTGGTGGTATACTTCCGACTCTTAAAATACTTAGGCAATATAGAGGCTCTGGTGGAGAGGCTAGAAGAAAAATAGGCAGTGGTATAAGAGAATACTTTCAACAATTAAAAGAAGGTACTCCGCTTTTTATGCAAAATGTTAGAAACGAAATAATTGGAGAAACAGCAATAACGCAATGGGGTCAAAACATTATAGCCGATAGACCTATGTTTGAAAACACTTTAGAAGTTGCTTTTACGTCTGGAATGTTTGGCGTTACTTTTGCTGGCGCGCCTTTGCAATATGGAGCTGCTATGGCCGCTTTATCAGACAAAGTTAAATATAAAAAATTTACTGATGGAAATGCAGAATTAAAAAATATTACTAAAGCTTTAGAAGCCTATGATT
>Ga0209603_1002096_pt1 | contig 19157 bp, 9 predicted proteins | sample COGITO_mtgs_1206_FD_184812 | JGI IMG/M metagenome (GOLD analysis project Ga0209603, IMG submission 184812) | Pelagic marine microbial communities from North Sea - COGITO_mtgs_120607 (SPAdes) (version 2) | ecosystem: Environmental > Aquatic > Marine > Epipelagic ... | reverse complement strand
ATCCATGGTCTGTGATGAAAACTTCACCCCATCATCACGAGATTTGTTGATTACCTCCTCTATGATGGTAGGAGAGATGGTGAAACGTAGTCCGTTTGAATCAAAGCGATCGGCAAATGCGATGTATTGATTATTGTGTTTTGGTTGCATGGTCACCATGTTTGATCTTGAGACACCTAAACCAAGTCCTATGATGGTCGCAGAATCTGTGTAAGCAACCGAAGAAAATAACCTCGAGATAATCGGGTGGCCAACACCAGGCACAGTTTGTGGATGGCCGTTATCATAATCCAGAACCTTGTATGTATGGACTTCATCAGTGTGTCGGAAATCGCTTAAGATCCAATTGATTGAATGGGCTTTTGGAAGAATTCCCGGCGAGGCGGGTCCGCCAAATTCGAGATCATAACCGCTCAATAGGCCGGGACTGGACTCATCGTTGCTGATAGTTACAAAGTTGCGTCCCATGTTGGCGCCATTAAGCGAGCTCACCGTAAGCGATTTGAGTGACTTCATGTGCATTTCTTCAGGTATATCCACATCGAGAAGGTTTGAAATGCTCCTGGTTTGAGTTTCAGACAGCGTCCCTATTTCTTTGAATTTGATCCCTTCCGCTTCATTAAGGCGATAGGAAAATTTCAGATTCGTATCTTCTTCTGCCTCAAGGTTTTTGGAGTGATTAATGAACATTCTATTACCATAACCTACCCTATGAGTGAACATTCCTGGTTGCAAGTAACGAAGGGCTTCTCTGCTGGTGACGCGCTCTACAAAGCGTGAATCATCCCTGCGAGCAACATGAATCGATACGGTTTCTTCGTGAGGGTTAGTGAAATAACTCGGCAGAGTAATGTATGGGCGATCCTGTAAGAAAGTATCAACTCGCTCTTGGATCATGGAGAAATACCATACATCGAAACGCCCAAGTGCGTCAAGTTCTCGAGCTATTGGGGGGATCGGATCTGAGTCATCTAGGTCGCTGATGAATAGTTCGAAATACTTGAAAGTTTTGTCATCTGGAAAGTCTTCATTAATTCGAGTTACCAAGTTTCTGCAACAGGAAACATCACGTTGTTGGATCCCATTTTCCAGAGATTCCAGGTATTCCTCAGCTAATTCTTTTCTTTCGCCATCATGATGATCAATTGGATACCTTATAGGCCTCTCCAATGTGTTGTCAAGGTCATTCCAAACATCAGCGTTGTTCTGGGTACCCGTCAATCGTTGGCGTCGCATTTTTAAATGAGCAATCCATTGAGCATAAGTGGCTTCCTTTGGTTGGAGGTTTGGGAAGGGCTCGAGCATAAGTCTCAATTGCCTTAGCACTGCACCTCGGGCTTCTTCCCGGAGCTCTGTGTCGTCTCGAGTTTCTGGGACAGCATTTGACATGTAAACCAGGCACCAGTTCTGTTCAACCGCCTCAATCGCCTTCTCATATGGCTGATTTACTGAGTCCCAGGTCTCTTTTTCCGATGCGTTTCCATCTCGAGGGTACCTGGCCTTGGTAATCGATTCAACATCGATGCCTTGCTTTGCGATAAAATCAAACACTGCTTCGTACGCATGATGTTTCAGAATTGTTTTGTTGCTGGTTGCAACTGGGACCGGTTCCGTGATTTTATCCCGTACCAGGCGATTCATGGAACGGTAATGGCCGAAATCAGAAGCGCGCCTTGAGGCAAGGGTAACGGCAAGTGCATCTGAGCCTGCTTCACGCCCGGCTCGGCCGACTTTTTGACGGTAGGACGAGATGTTACGAATCGCTTTGTGAGTGATCACTTCGGACACATTATCCATGTCCACTCCGACTTCAAGGGTTGGCGTGGCGATCACAAGGTCGTGAGGGATTGGTCGGTTTTGGGATGAATCCGTATGGTGGTTTGGATATGATGAGTATTTTGGAGGGCCTGCAAAAACCTTGTTTGCACTCATATCGCCATCGGTTTCATCCTCGGATTCACCTCGTTTGGTGATTGAAGTGAACCGCTTCGTTCGGATTGTTTGTTGAAAGGATTCAAATCCAAGATCACCCGGTCGAGGCTCCATTGCTTCGTTGCGTGGGGAGAACCACCAGCATTTGCCCATTTCCAGATAGGTGCATGTGTCAAGACCCTTGATCGAAAAGATGTCTTCTGGCTCCACAAGACCATTGTAGTTCCATCTGTTAGCGTCTTCTGCAGTTTGACCGGTTTGAGTCTTGACAAGTTGTAATTGTGCTCCGTTCAGTTCGATTGCCTTCGTATGGTAGGTCCCGCTTTGACACGAAGTGCATACTTCCTGCCCTCCCTCGTGAATGGACAAGGGAGTGCTGTGCCAATGCGCATAGGGCCGTCGTAAATTAGTGGTCGCTCCAACGGTGCGCCGATTGTTCGCCGTTGCTTCAGTGGATTCGTTCGGTAGCATGAACGAATGCCAATCGCCGACAATTTGGTGGCTGTCTGCAAAACCGATGCTTTTTTGCAACTTTTTGAAGCCATCGGCTCGCTCAAAGGAACGTGGTCGGCGCTGATGCAATACAGAAGAGGTAATGTCAACCAGTGCACCAACCATCGGGGTTCCAATCCGTGGTTTGTACATGACATGGTGCATCATTCCAATTGGGGCTCCGTCGGAGGAAGTCATACCTTCAACGTGGCGTATTTTTGTTAAATCTCCACCCCAGATTTTGTTAAGGTGTTGGCGTGGTTTTGCGATGGTTGCGCTCACACCAACAATACGAAGAGCCTTTTTTCGGTTGTGCTCAGGATCAAAGTCGTACAAAAGTTGCTTCAAACGGCCCACGAGGTAGTGGTGATGTCCTCCCTGAATTCCCGCACTCAAATGCACCTCGTCGAAGACAATTCGAGTTAGACCTTGATGCAATCCTTGGACAACCTTGGGATTGCGCAATCTACGACGGAATGATTCGATGCTTGCGAGAACAATCGAAGCAGGCTTTTCACCTCCGTACTTTTGTGCTGATGCATCAAAAACTGTCGAAGCACCTACGCCCCATTCGGGCCCGCCTCCAGCTGGAGTGGGGTATCTTTCGATGGTTCTTTTGATCAATCCCTCGGCATCAATAGCAATTCCAATGCAATCTCTTCCTACCTCGATGAGAGATTTGTTCACGTACTTGACCATGTTTTCCAACTCACCAAATTGATCTTTGGCGAGAGCATTTCGAGGATACAGCAAAAGCTGGCTCATCGTTCTACGCTCATTACGAAGCGAGGATACAGCCGCGACCAGGGTCGGTATCGCAAAAGCGAGGGTTTTACCCATGCCTGTATCTGCTGTCACTACCAAGCCGTGTCCTGCGGTATCTGTCCACGCCTGCACCAAAGCCTCAACAATCGCTCGGACCTGAAATCCCGAATACCTCAACCCGTTTCCGCTGCTGTATTTGGGCATACTTGCGACAGCATCGAGCACCAAGTTGAGATCTCCGAGAACCTCGCCAATTTGATGGCCTCCCGAACTCGAAGAGATTGTGACCATTCCATCGATTTTTACTTGTAAACGACGCAAGAGGTCTTCCTTAGTCAAATCCCTTGGCATGCTGTATCGCAGGATTGGGTACCATTGAGTCCCTTCGATGATGCTGAACTTTTGTTCTGTTCCATCCTCTTGGTTTTCTCGGTTTTGGAATTCATGCAGGTTTCCAGAGGTTCGAACAAGTTCTGCCAAACGGGTCACATAAGTGGTAACGCCATCTTTTTGAAACTGAAGCAAAAGACGGTTATCGTTCGAGGTAAGTAAACTCACTAAACGATGGAATCGTCCCTGTGCGACTTCCGGATTGATTGCGAGTTTTGAGCATATTTCCTCTTCGATTTCTTCGTAAGTCCAAAGACATTCTGAAAACCGTCGAAAGCCACCATGTGAACCGCTGACCTTACGACTCTCGATCGAATAGATGGTGTACAAAACGGGTAGAAGTTCCAGCCGGTCAACTGGATCGTCAAAGCGGACGAAGGCATCAGTCTGCATCATACACACCCGCAGCCATAAACCACCCTACAATCATGCACAGATGAACCTTGTTGAGGCAAGCCTCTCGTTCATACCCATTGAGTTCAACAGCACCTGGAATATACACCCATTGATTTTCAGGGTCTTGTTCAAGCGTGTCCAGAAGGCTTTGTTTGAAACGGTCTGGGAAATCATCCACCAAACAGCATCTTCCGTCCATAAGGTGATCCTTTTCGATAGCATTGATGGTAATATACTCGCCCAGCGATTCGAAATTTCCTTTTTCCTCTTGAAACCTCTGTAATTTGGCCCTGACTTCATTTGGCACAAATCTGTAGTGTGAGAGCCTGTAGACTCCCTTTGTCAATTGTCCATCATAGGTCATTTCAGGTATCATCGATGGGTATTCCCTTGGATAGATTCCCTCATTGCGGAGTCCTTCTTTGGTATGGTAGAGCGTTCGATTATTGGTTCTGTACATTGACTTAATGGACCCTAACTCTGTATCTGCATCTTCAATATTCAATGTCTTTAATCGTTGCATAAGTGAACCTAAATCGCCCTGATGAGAACAATACTGTTGCATGAACTCATGTTCTTGATTTCGACCATCGTCCCCATTACCAACAGACCATGGACCGATGAGTTCGCTGCTTAGAAGAAGATCTGTTCCGCCAGGGTGAGTTTGAGCAATGGAGGATTTGAACAAGTCCCAGATTCCAACGTGATCATTCACATCGTAATTCTCTTGAGGTTGTTCGGGAGGATGTAAAAACAACACCCCAGCAGGCGATCTTGAGATGCTTGGGCAATGTATACCAAAATGCACCGGCTGTTCTGGAGTTGATTCTCTGGAGAAATGACGCACATCAATTGGGGGGTTCAGATGTTGGCATGCTTGTTGAAGCCACCCCAAATGTCGAGGTAGTTGAGCTTCGGCTTGTTCTGGGTCATGAGTGCGTAGCATGACTTCGCTTAAAATCAAAAATTGATGTTGTTGGATCAATTCGGAATTTCTCAGCAAATTTTGGAGTGGGAAGGAGATGTGGTCCTCGGTTTCACCAATCCCCAGAAGTTGTGTCCCCTCATCGACCATCAACATCGATTTCCCGGGCAATTTATGTTCAAAAAGCCTACAAACATCTGGGATTTGACCCAAAGTTGGAGTTGTAGCGTCTTCGTTCATCTCCAGGCCCTGGTTACCATTCCATATTGAAGGAACGATTGTATGGCTGAATCTTTCATTCATCTGCTGAACAGTGAGGCCACGAAGCACAGCATTTTCGAATTCAGACCAACTTGGTGCTTGTTCGCCCGTCTCAACCCATTGATTTAGTGCTGGGTATTCCTGTTCATCACAGAGATTTGATCGCCTTAGGATGATACGCATCCTTGTGTTCCCGTATTCGCCCCGCAAAGTCGACAGATTCCCCCAATAGGTTATGTTGTTTGCAACAAGGCGTTCAATCCAATCAAGGGCATGTTCGAAGTGCAGTTCTCGCTCAATGATGTGATGGACAAGGTCTCGCAAAGGTTCAATCGCAGCCTGCTTCCAATTTGTGGATGTGTGGAGTTCACTCAATATCATCGACTTCCAAGGAACTGGGTAGGATGGAATGGTTTGGAGAGGAGCGACAAGTACCTCCTCCTCCCGAACAGGGTATGGTAGTGCACCAGGTCCGCCACAAACCTCATGCAATTCCATATGAAGATTGGAATTACTTCTGACATAACGGATGCCAAGACTTTCGAACACGGGATTGTCGAGCACTCGACGGACTTGTTCCGTCCGTAGGGATTCTGTAATCCGAGGCGGGTCTGTGACGATGGTTGTGGTCCCAGTTGCAACAGATTGGATTCTGCGACAATTCAGCTTCAGGTTATAAGGCGCAGTATCGCTGTTTCGTGTCCAATAGACATCAAAAAAGGAGGATGTACGATGGAGGCAGTGTTGGTGTAATTGAGCCAGCTTGTAATTTGTCTCAGGATTTGGGTTTGTTTTTTCTAATTCCTCGAGCAAAAAGTGTAGCATGCCCCTGGCGCGAATAAACGCATATGGGCGTACATTATCGGGGTTGAAGTGGCCTCGTAAATGGCTCCATTGGTAGCTAACAGTGCTATCTTGGTTTTGTAATCCCACCGCACCTCGCAAGAATGCCTCACTTGCGGTTGCGCCGAATGATACATGCCGTGGATCATTGTTTGTATACCGATATGGTGCACTCATCAAATGACCGCGGCTAGCAGTTGAAATGTTCCCAAAAACACCGGTACGCCTAAACCTTAACATTTCTTCTTCCTCATTCAAAGGATTTCGCAAATTGAAGAGGTCGATGACAACATATTCACGATGTAATTGTTTCAGAGCATTCACATCGGCCAAAACAATCCAATTCCAAGGTTCAGATTCACCGGTCGGTTGGCGGAAGGTTGCCGAACGCCACAAGGAGTCTTCGCGATCCTGATAGGTGGGCTCAGGTGGTTGTATATCGTCTGGCCCATAGAACCATAACGGCTGTTCAGCCTCTAGGCCCCATGGGATGATGTATGGATGATCCTTGGCCGTCAATAGCCTATTAATCTCATGAGAGTGGTTTGTTACGGACTCATCGGAGGGTTTTGGCGATTTCAGTGAAACCAAATCATAACTCGCACCTGAGCATTTGATACCAACTACATGGCCAGCTTGTGGAAGCTTCACCAAATACGAGTGATCAGTGTTTGGATTCTTGCGAACCATCATGTTGTTAAGAATTCCATTCTCGCCATGGCGAGTAAACAGTCCGTTCAATGCTTCAAAAGAAATTACATCAAGAATATGCTCACCACCAGCCTGCCTCGATAAATTGAACAGGCTCTTAACAATCATCTCAAAGGCAACCCTTTCATTCACAGACTCTGTATGATTTCTTTCTCGGTTGACAGGGAGATAGACTGCAGGAAGGCCTTGTATGTCATCAGCGATGGCAAGAAGAGCTTCGAGAGGACCATCAGGCTCAGGTGCATCACTGAGGAATAATCCGTTTGGGTCTGCGTCACCTGAAAAGATGTAATGATCGACATCAGTACCGAATCGAGCCCATTGAGAGGCAATAAGGCTCTCAAATTCGTTTCGCTTCCCTTCAACTTCTGTTTCATCGATAAATCGACGTATTTCATCCGGTACTCCATCACCACAATTCTGAACAAAGGCAGCACCTTCGTGAAGCAATTGTATACCACTCTGGTTTGAGAGCAGAATGCGGGTTGGCGAAGCACCAGTTCCAATTGTAGCAAAGCAGATCCGTTCATCAAGTGCTCCAAAGAACCACTCCAGTGCCTGATTCGCCCCCTCATCTCTCAAATGCCGCCAAAGCTCCATCAAAGGTTCAGAGGCGGCACGGTTCATCTTATCGGAGAGGAAGGTAACAATCCATTCGATGCCCGCTGCGTCTTGCAGGAGAGGCGTTAAATTCATATCACCCTTTGACTCAATTTTCGTGTTGAGCAAGCTGTCCATGTCCTGTGCCGTCAAAGGAGCCATCTGGTGACCATTGTGCATCCAAGTGAACAACTTTTCAACGACCCATTGTTGGAGGTTTAAGGAGATTTTTAAGACAATTTCGTTCCAAGCGCGCCCATTGTTTACCTGTTGAAGGTTTAATCCCAAACGATTGGTATTCAGATTAAATGGAGCATCGATCAAAAAGGGAATGTTTAGTTGTGTTTCATCGGCGATGAAACGGGATGCGAGGTAGCCCTCGGAGGCGTTTTCGCTACGGTCATATGCAATGTTGAACATGTAGCGGTGGTTTTCAGCTCCTAACCCTTCTGCAACAGCCTCTCGAGCCTGATCCTCTGGGATGACTTTGCCACGTAATTGCAAAACCCTCATGTATTCCTGCACCAGCATCGCCTGAAATTCCTCGTACTCTTCTTGGCAATGATGACCAACCCATTCGTTGGAAAATGAAAAGCGAATCATCTCGTTTTGTGGCTCTCCATGAATACCAAATCCAACCTTGTGTATCTGTGGAAGGGCGGGTGCCTGAACTTCCTGGCCCACTTCGTCAGCCTCCAGTGGTTCTTGTTCCAAATCTTGAATCGGTTCTTGTGTTGCAATCAACCTTTCACTCTGCGGCTCGTTGTTGACCTTCTGAATAATGTCGAGAGAGAAATCTGCATTGTCGCCAACTTCGATCAAGAGAGCCAAACTTTTGGAGACTCTCTGAGAGATATAATCGGCCCTCTGGAAATCTGCGTTTCCTTGGGAAGGCAGTCTGAACTGAAACACAGTTGTTTTATCGGAACTTATGTTGGTGTGTTCAGGTATGTAGCGAGGCAGTTTTCCATTTGGGTCATTCTCCTCAGGTTCTGAGAAATCAATAATCAACTTGTGTCTCTCCAACCCATCGCGGATCTGTATTTCGCACTGATTGAAAAATTGTAACCAATACTTGAACCCGACGCCAAACTTGCCTATCGAGCGGATATCCAATTTTTTGGTCGTACCATACATTGTCAGTAAAGAAGACAATTCCTTGGGCTTGATCTGGTTACCATCATGGGCGAATGAAATCCCTTCTTCGTTAATCTGTAAGACAAGATGAGTAGCGTTGCAATCCTGGGAATTTTGGATTAACTCTGTCACCCAAGAATCAACGCGAGCATCATCTAATTGGCTAATGCCATGAAGTGTCGTGATCCTCCAATTACTGTTTTCCTGTTGGTTTCCAGGGAGACGTCCAGCTACGAGGGCGTAAAACATTGACACCTGAGCAGCCGTTAAGCCGGCATCAATGAGTGTGCCATAGTGTGTGTCGATCCCATTCTCCTCGCCAAGCATATCTGAAATTTGGCTCACTGTGAGTTCACACTCGAGTTGCACATCTCCGTTACGCCAGTCAACGATTCTAATTTCAGTCATTTCAGCACCATCCGTATTCGTTTCCTTCATCCCAATGACTGAGGTACTCATCTTTTTGAGAAGATTGACCATCCGTGGCTTGATCGGCCTCTGAGGGGTCGTCTGAAAAATCACCAATAATAATGAGAGGGAGGAGATCGACTGAATCCTGCTCGAGCAGTTTCGGTGTCTTATTTTGAATTTCGAAAAAATAGTCGATCAATTCAAGGCCTCCTTTTCGACATAAATCCCTATTGGTTGTTGGATCGAGGTTGCAGGCCGTGACTGGTGGTTCCAATTCTTCCATTGCCGATGTATCTTCAATGAGTTGTTCTCTTGAGGTATCAAAGCCCCCGATGATTCTAAGATCTTGCTTTGCAGTTCGGGCTATCAATGAGAAAACCTCGCGGTGAAGGTCCAATTCAGCTTCAAGAATATGTTGCCACGGACCATTCCCTCGGCGAAGCATAAGGCCACTTGGGAGGTGAGCTCCCAGAATTCGCTTCAATGTAGAAAAATAGCGAGTGGTCTTCAAATCAAGAACAGCGCTATTTGCAGCATACCGCAGGGAACCATTACCAGGCATCACCTCCGGAGATTCGAAGTTCTGATGTGCATAATCTTGAGCGATCAAGAACGGGTAATGAGCGAACTCTTGGTGATGGCTTTTGAGGCGATTGAAAAAGTACTGTGACAAATCCCCATCTGGCGCAGGAAGGAGTTTAACTGATGAAGATCGCATCATTGCTCGACCTGATTGAGGGATGATTTCAATTGGATTACAATAACCCCCCGCCAAGCTTTTCAATCCTTGAAGCTCATTGGGGTGTTGTGTAAGGGTGCACAAGAAATGGATCTCTGAGCGTTCGATTTGCGGCCCATCTTCAGGAAGCGGTGGTTCAAATCCACTAAACACCCCTTCTGCTGCCCACTCTCCTGTGAAATCGATATCAACGAGATGGTAAAGGGCGTCGAGGCCAATTGATTCAGCGTAAACGCTCACAGCATCGTCAACGACCCCGATGATAAAATCCCAAAGCGAACTGCAAAGGAGGGACGAAAAGGAAAAGAAGCGTTCATTGTCGGTCCACGCACGCTCAACAATGGTATCTGGGAGAGGTATGAAATCGGGTCCATTATTTCCAAAGTAACGCCGGTCGCCCAACAGAAGCCTGAATCGTCGGTTGTCATCATTCATGCTGTCGAGCTTTTCTTCAAGATCCTCGACATCATGAAAGTAATTCGTCACGCTGAAATGATTGACAAATCCATGGCCTGGCGCCATTCGCCGATCAAGACGCCATGTTTTCTGGGAGAGAATCGAGACTGAACTAATCAAATCCCAGTGAATGATATCGCTCGCCCATTCCATGTTCAAACCAACGGCCCCGCTGTCACCACAAAGCAGAATTGGAATCTGGTTGTGTTCAATGGAGGCTTTCCGAGCCACCTTAAGATTCCTAGGTCGTTGATCTTCGCCCTTTCCTCGAGGATCGCGAGTTGGGGGAATGAATGTGTATGTTTTCGTGCCTTCAATGCCACGAAGTGCCTTAGACAAGGCCTCAATTGTGCCTCGATAGCGAGTGAAGATGACAAGTCCTTTAGAAGGAGAGTCTGCTTGTTTTAGATCCTCTATTCTTTGACGAAGCGCAGCCAATCGTACATCATTCGTCCAAGCCTTTTCTGCCAGTTGCTTAATATCGGTCGATTGTGGATGGTTTTCAAAATGACGTGCAGCCTTGTACCGTTTTGACTTCAATAAATTCAATGGACATGAACGTAAGAGAGGTTTCCATTGACTCGGGCTTTCAGCAGTTTCGAGCATGGTTTTCAGACGAATATAATCGTTGTTTGGAGGATGGAGTTCGGATTGAACAGTCATGCCTCTGTACAATTCCTCACATTTCTGTTGACCGAGGTCATCGCGAAGCGTAGCACAAAGAAAACGCCCGAGTGGGTGAAGGTCTTGTGCGAGTTCAAATCTCATCCTTTCTGATGCAAATAATACTTCACTCTGCACTGCCAATTTCAGGCGCAGTTCATCTCTTTGAGGTTCAGGTAACGGTACAAATCGATCCAAGGACTGTATGATCCAATCTAAATTCTCCTGGGTTGCGCCTTGCTCGTCGACAAACGATTCTGTTCTAGGCAACCATTCCTCTCCAAGAGCATTCATCCAACCGGCATCGTCAAACCTTACCTCATCATTGAATTGCAACAATTGATCCTTCCACTCAGGGTCGATCAGGGTTAGAAGGCTGGAGAGGTCCTCCACTCCGTCACGAATAGGGGTTGCTGTAGCAAGAACGCATTGATCGGAAACTCGTGAAAGGCTACGGAGAGAGGTCCCCAAACGATCATTGTATTGGTGTTCCTCTTGATCTGCATCTCGAATGAAACCCTCGTGAGCCTCATCGAGAATCAGCATTGAGATGCAACGATCGAGCCTGTCATACATCTCGTGTTCTAAATCGGCGAAGGCGAGAGAGTGCTTGCTCATGATGTGGAAACCAGGAGCTAAATTCCCTCGTGCGAGCCTCTCACCTGTTAAGTAGCTCACTGGATAACGAGTTGGACTAAGCAGTTTATGCCATTGAGGCATGAGCAACTTCGGACACACGATGACCACGGCTTTGTTTCCTTTTTTGAGGGCGTCTAAAGCAATGAGAGCGGAGGACAAGGTTTTGCCCATCCCCCCCTCATCAGCGATGAGCACACCACGCCGGGGAAAGTTCGGGATGGTCGTACCGTTTTGGTCAATTGTGTGTAGGTATTCGCCAAGCCATGCACGCTGGAGAAAATCCAGTGGCTTAAGTTGGTGCTTGTCGGGGGCATAGCCTGGAGGGATAATAGAACGAGGTGAATAAATGGCTTGAGATAGCGTTGAAAGAGTTGATGCACGGCGAATCCCGATTTCTCGGGAATTAATATCTTTGAAAATAAGATTATTTCTGACTCGTTTCATTGCATCGAAGTCAATGAGAGTCACATCAACCCCAAACCTCGAGGGGTATTAAACATATAATCCAAAAAGAATCATAACACTCATTGCCCTAGGACGAACATGCGTTCTTCTATTCAACTTTTCACGATCTCCAGGGAGGCATGGCAAAGCCCCCTGGTGATTGACTTTACAGAATCAAATTGTTGTATCCTGACTGGTACCAACGGAGGAGGAAAGACACTCACAATGAGAATGCTGGCCCTCGTTGGAAAATGGGTGGCTGACCCTAACAGATACAACTTCAGGCAAATGAATTCCCTGGCTGAGAAAACCCAAATCGGAACGATATCAATCGTAATCCGGACTCCCATTATTGAGGGTCAAAATAGATTCACCTCAACAAATCATTGGACGAGTGACTTCAATTTGGATCCAGGATTCATTGAATCTGAACAGGGTAACTCTGCAGATTCTACGCATCCAGATGACTATGATTTTCTCATCAATGTTGCTAGTATTTGTGAAACAAAAGTCGTTTTCGGCACCGAGTTCGGGATAGAACGTAGGAAGAAACTCTCGATCCATTACAAGTCGCGCCAAAAAAAATACAGAAGCCAAAGGGACCTTGAATGGGAACAAGCCCATATTCAAAGGTATGGACCTGAGTCGCAGATACCTTACGATGTCGTGGACCAATTGACATTTGAAGCCTCAAACGAACCAAATGTATTCGAACATGGCGTCATTATAGAGGGGGAGTGGAAATCGGAGCGCATTGGTAGAACTGGAGACCTACCAATCTACACTCCAGAAGCCAGCGATTTAATCAATGACTCATCACTCTCTACGCTATTGGAAGAGAATGGAATCATTGTCGCCAAGCATCCCTCACTCCCCAGCAAATCCATGATTCAATTACCGGGGCCAGTCGCATTGAATGTTGAACGCCGCCCTGAAGACATCGAGGCCGATTTGAGAGCAATTCGGGAACTAGATTCCTCACTCTATGACGCTGAGAAACTTCACAATTTTGTGAGTGAGGGACATTACTTACACAATCAGAGATTTAATTCTGACTCACCTATGAGTTCCATCGAGATGGATGCATATGGCGACGACTACGTTGATGTTGACCCAATGACATTGCAACCATTTGAACAAGATTACATCACCATGAGTCAACCGTATTTCCCGTCTTGGTATGCTTTCAAGCGATTTGTGGGCGAAATTCCGGCTGAAAATTATCTTTCTAGTGGGCAACTTCAATTGTTATCGATGACAAAGGCAGTGCTAGCAACTGATTACTGTTCCCTGTTAATGATCGATGAACCTGAATTATCATTGCACATCGATTGGCAAAGAGAATTAATTCATACCTTTACATCATTATTCCCGCATCACTCGTTTTTGTTCTCCACCCACAGCCCGGACATACTTTACAATCAAATTGACCAGGTTCTCCAAGTTCCCCCTATACCCAGAGAGGATGACTATGACTGAGTTTCTACCTGGCGTTATAGGTGATGCCAAGAGACGTCGAAGTGAAGGGAAAATACGGCCCCTCAAAGACAAAATTGTCTATGTTGAGGGATGGAGTGATGCAAATATCCTACAAGAGATTTCTGCATCGAATAAGCATAAGTTTGTCAAACCTATCTCAAAAGGAGACCTATACAAGGGAAAAAAGGGAGTCATTCGAATGGCAAAACTTGACCCTGAGACTGCGAGTGCCATTGTCGACATGGACTATGATTTTGCTGGAAATCAAATAGCTGATGCGACCAATGTAAATGATACAAGGATGAAATGCTGCCTTTTGGCATATCTACTTGAAGAGAAGGAATTTTCAAGTTTAATGAAAGGTATAAGTCGTAATATTTACCCTAAGGAAACCAAAAAGAGAAAGAGATTGCTAAAGGCTTTGATGGAATGTAAAGATGAGATCTATCAAATCGCCCAACTAAGAACTTGGGCTCGACTCTATCGAGGTTGGAAATTTAGAAAGAAACCTCGTGAAGCACCAAAGAAAGCAGCGTTACCAAGTTACAACCAATTATCATCGAAAACGGGTGTTGTTCAAGACTTAATTCCAAGTGAGTTTGAGCGTGATTTTACCGCCTATTGCGACAATAACAGAACCGTTTTGCAAAATGTTGGATTGAATGATCACTCGCTCGAGGAAGTGTTAGTGCAATTCATCTTACATGGAGACTCCCGAAAGACTCCTGAAGGCATTACTCGATGTATCCAGAAAACATACGAACGATATCTTGTACAGAATAAATCCAATGAAGACATAAGACAATTACTCCCGTAATTTCTGTAAACTTAAAGTTCTGACAGAACACCATGCATCGGCATAGGCATTAATTAGTTGAAACCATAGCGGTGCTTATGGGTATCGGGGCTTTCAATGCAACTGATAAGACAATCAATTCCGTTTTAAGAACCGATGGCAGATTCTACAGGATTCCAAGGTATCAACGAGGCTATGCTTGGAAGAAAAATCAATGGGAAATGCTCTGGAATGATCTAATTAATGAAGAGATGGGCATGTTTCTTGGCTCATTGCTTCTATGCTCTACCAATGATGGAGACACCTGGGAGATTGTAGACGGCCAGCAGAGAAGTCTTACATTGACAATTTTACTCTCTGTGTTGAGAAACCGCCTGGACAAGATGAACCTAGGAGCCCAAGCTCAGATAGTACAGATGCTCATTTCCGATCATTCAGGTTTTGGAGAAGAGGAAACCTCTCGCGTGATTCCTTCAGATGATATCAGCGATTTTTTTGAAACCAACATTCAACAATACCCTCAGAATCCAACCCCGAAAACAGCTGAAAGTGCAGAAGAGAAGCGTGTTGCATCAGCAAAAAGATTTTTTGAGAAAAAATTAGAAGACTATCTCAAAGATGGTTGGCCCCTGGATCAGCAGTATATTGGCATGAAGGGTTTGATACAACGTGTTGAGAAGCTGACGGTGGTCTGCATTGAGGTCCATGACGAAAGTGATGCATACAAAGTATTCGAGTCAGTAAATGCAAAGGGAGCCGAATTAACAGTAGCAGATATTCTGAAGAACATGATATTCCGTGAACTCAAACCCAAACCAGGAGAAGAGGACTATGCGCAAAATCAATGGAGAGAGATAATCACAAATCTGGAAGACTCAGGAATATCACTTGCACGGTTCATCAGATACTGTTGGATGTCAGAATATGAATTTGTCCAAGAAAAGGAATTGTATCATGCAATCCATCGGAGAATGAAGGGTAAAAACAGTAAAGAATGGAAAGACCTTATCGATAAACTAGTCCAAAATTCACTTTATGTTAAGGAAATATATGATCCAAACTTGGCAAATATGGAAGTCTTTGGCCCCGATAAGCGACGGATTGTTTCAAGCTTATCTGCAATATCAGCGATGAATATTACGCAGATCGTACCTTTGCTTCTTGCAATCCGAAATAATATTGGAGTAAAGAAATCCTGGAAAAAGTGGTTTGAGGTGTTGGAGAAGTTTTGTTATCAATACCATGCTGTTTCGAAGGGCTCACCAAATCGAGTTGAAACTCAGTATTCTCGATTCGCCCGTAAAATTCACGACATATCGAAACAGGCTCCATCGACAGAAAGGAGCAGGGACTTGGATAGAGCATGGGGGGAATTCTCGAACAAACTCAAAGATTTGAAGCCTGAACGAGACCAATTTATCGATAATTTTGCGTCGAACATACAGTATTCATCAAACGCACAGAAAAAATCGGTGCTTAGATATACGCTCAATGCAATTAATGACTTTATGCAAGATGGTACCGGTGAACTCATTGTCGATAATCAATACACAAACATCGAACATGTGCTCCCTCAAAAACCATCAAAATGGGGATATTCCGAAGAACAGGTAAACCCCTTTGTGAATCAAATTGGGAACTTAGTGATCGTTTCTAAAAAGATTAACAGCAGCATAGGTAATGCGCCGCTCGAAGAAAAATTGCCCGACCTAATGAAATCTGAACTGGCAATCGTTGAAGACTTCCTCACGGATTCACGTACTGGCAAATGGGATGAGGTAGCAATTAACAAGCGTTCGCGAAAATTAGCCAGCATAGCATATGACAAGATCTGGGTGTTCTGATTTCACCAGCGAAACGAAAGAAGCAGCCCTGTTCAATCGTGTGTTCCAACATTAACTTTGGGCAACTCGAATGGTTTTTTGCAGAGAACAACCCATTGGCTGAGTACAATAAGAAAGCATACAAAAAAACATTTTTGAAGAATCTTCACCTGCCAGCTATGGACAAATAAAGGCCCTGTTCAATGTTGGTAGACAGTACCGACGGAACATGTGAATCTGTCATTTAAGGTGGCCATGTGGCAATTGATTCGTCTAAATGAACAACATTGTTCAAAAGCGGTCGGCATAGATTGGAACATATGGCGAGGCCTTTTCTGAAGTGGGCTGGTGGAAAAACCCAGTTACTTCCGGTTCTGATTGAATCCCTACCCCCTCGTCCAAAGGATGGTTACAATTACGCTGAAGCCTTCTTGGGAGGCGGAGCACTCTTCTTCGAGTTAACCAACAGAGGTTGGATCAAGACTGCAACGCTTAACGATGCCAATCCAGAATTGATACTTTGCTACAGAACAATTCGTGACTCAATTGCAGTTGTTCTGAACGAATTACATAATATTGAAAATGCCTTCCCAGATAACCTGGAGTTACAGAGTGATTTTTTTTATGAAGCCCGAAAAGAATGGAACTCGGAAATTTGTGAAGATATCGGTTCATACCCAAAAAAACTCGTTGGGCGCAGGGTTGCTCTTACTATTTTCCTGAATAAAACATGCTATAATGGATTATTCCGAGTCAACAGCAAAGGAGAATTTAACACACCTTTTGGAAAGTACAAAAACCCCAAAATCTGTGATGAAACAAATCTAAGAAGCGTTTCAAAATCGTTACAGAATGTGGAATTATTATGTGGGGATTACTCAGACTTGAACAGCGAAAAGGCATCATTCGATTTCATCTATTTTGATCCGCCATATAGACCATTGACCACTAGTGCGAGTTTCACTGCATACAACAAATCGGGATTTAATGATGAAAATCAAAAGGAATTAGCAAATTTCGTGGGGAACGTCTCAAAAAAAAGCACGCAGATTCTACTCTCAAACTCAGATCCCAAAGTTGCCAACCCGGATGACGACTTCTTTGATGAATTGTATGAAGGGTTCCACATTAAGCGCATTCTGGCCTCGAGAATGATCAACAGCAAAGGCGATGGCCGTGGGAAAATCACTGAGATCCTCGTGTCAAATTACGATTGAAATGTTTACACCGCCATTCAGACAGTTCTCCGATGGAGAAGAAATAGGTTTTGGGAGAGGTCGAATGGATAATTTTTGTGTCTATCATCGCATTGAAGGCTTAACAAGAGCTCCATTGGATACGGAATATTTTGATTTCATAGAAGACCTATCCCGCTCCTATTCGCCTAAGAAAGTGTATAGAAGATTCGTCACGTTGTACGAATTGGTGAATAAGGAAGTCAACGGAGACGCAATACAACTTATTGATCAAATTTCTTCTGACTTCCCAAACGAGTACAGAGCATGTCAAACTTATTTCACAATTTTGTACCTCGCAATGGTTGCTTAAGAAAATTATCCTGGGACAAAAATTAGGGAAAAGACTCAAACGATTGGGGGTTCACAAGATTCTAATGGAAGGCATGAAAGTGGATATTGCTGCAAACTGGTCTCGTGGAAGACCGTGGCGTGAAATTTCAGAAGAATGTGAACGGAGAGGATTTTAATGGCGAGAAACACAAAAACTGGACAAGTGTTGGAAATGATGGTGTTACCAGCACTCGAAATGGGTGGCTATTTCGTCGAAAAGCAGGTTCGCCTTGGCGAGAGATTGGGTGGAGGAAAGCACTACGCTGATATCTTAGCAACGAAAGATGATGAATCGATTGTTGTGTCTTTAAAATGGCAACAATCCTCAGGCACTGCTGAACAAAAAGTCCCATATGAGTATATGTGCCTTGCAAATACTGTTAACCTTCACGAAGATGTAGCACGAGGTTACATTGTCATTGGCGGAGATGGTTGGACAAAGCATAGTTTCTTTCTGGGGGAATTAAAAGAGTGGGTGAACAACGATGCTAACATCCAGGTTCTTCGTCTGGATAGTTTTGTAGCAAAGGCAAATCAAGGTTTACTTTGATAAGAATCCAAATAAGAAACCCGACTCATCTGTATCTATGGTCCAGTCTGATCGAAGGTCGGTTTCGTTTCCGATGTGGAGAAAAAAAGTCGACAGAACTATTCTAAATGACAATGGATGCACTGTTTTGCCTGCTTGGATCGTTGAAAATTTTGGAATCAAAAACAAATTTGGTAAAGGGAAAAAAAAGCCTGAAAATCAGATATTGATTCATTTCCAAAATAGGAGATACGAAGGTGGATCAATCACTGTTCAAACCGAGAGTAGAGCCACCCCTTTCTACAGACTTTGGCTACCTTTGCCACTTGTAGAAGAACTTAGAATTTCATTCCAAATGACGTACATTAGGGGCCTAGAAGAAGAGTTACAGAAAAAAGCAAGTGGTACCACAAAAAGTAGTTTTAATTCAGAAAGCGAAATTCCCTTTTGGGAGTTTTTAGATATTGAGTTTGATGCAGAGAGATTAGAAATCCACCTCACCGCACATTGGAAGCAAGAGGTCATGTTCCCGATGTTTTTCCGGGAGATCATAAATTCTCAACTCGGTACACGAATTGAGCAAGAAGTCCTCAAAGGAAAGGATTTGGTTATTGCAAAAAGTGACTGGATACCAAGATCGCATTTAAAAAATCAGCTCAATGAAAAGAATGTTATTTACTGGCTCATCGACAAGAACAACAAACAACTGTATGTTGGAATGGCAGAAAATCTAACCAAGAGAGTAACTGAAAATCGATCTGAGATTCCAAATTGGACTCATTATCGATACGATACCTTGCCATCTGCATTTGATGAAAAAATCCGCCATGCTATTGAAAAAATGATCATACGATCGATGGCATCGCTTCTTGAAAATGAACCAGTCAACGGTAAGGTCATCGATTCAGTTAAATTCTCCGAATACACTCTAATGAATAAGCAAATTAGCCAAAAATAAACGATTAATAATCTTCGGTTCAATTAAATAGGGTCCGCTTTGTGGATATGTTATGGAAGAACACGTTGAATTCAACCCATCGTACACGCTGATGACCTACGCACTGTCCCCAGGTGAGTCAGTCAATGTTGAGCCCGGAGCCATGGTGGCTATGGGCGGCGTCGAAATGCAAACCCGCAAAAGCGGCGGTGGTATTTTCA
>Ga0209603_1002095_pt1 | contig 19161 bp, 13 predicted proteins | sample COGITO_mtgs_1206_FD_184812 | JGI IMG/M metagenome (GOLD analysis project Ga0209603, IMG submission 184812) | Pelagic marine microbial communities from North Sea - COGITO_mtgs_120607 (SPAdes) (version 2) | ecosystem: Environmental > Aquatic > Marine > Epipelagic ... | reverse complement strand
TAGAGTTAATGCATTTTCAAGATCTAGATTCAGACCATGGTTTCAAGCTGCAGGTCCTTATGGAAGAATCAAGAGTTTCTGGTACAGAACGTTTGAAACCTTAACGTTATCAAATGCAGATGGATACCTTCAAAGAGACAATTTAGGATTTAATGCCTTAGAGATAGGATTGAAGTACAAAAAGCCAGTAGGGAAAAATCAGGAAATCGTTCTTTTAAATCAAAGCACAGTAAATACCATTAAGGAAGGATTTAATGTGTTTTCAGCACCTGGTGATGCCAATGTTTTAGCATCTGTACTTTATAATGATTTTACAGCTGCTTTTAAATTTAACAAAAAGTTATCCTTAATTGGGAACTTTGCTGTTGAATCTACAAAAGGAAGTACTAGAACAAACTTATCTCCTGATGTTGATGGAAAAGATGAGGAGAGAATCATTTCTCAAATAGGTCATATGTATGCCTTAGGGGTTGATTATGATTTAACAAGAAAAACTTCATTTCACTTAAGATCCAAATACATGGATCATAAAGACAAGAATTTTTTGAAAGATAAATTCTCAGGATTTGAAACGACATTCGAACTTAAAATATTCTTATAAAAACTTACCAAAATGAACTACAAAAAATCAATTATATATTCAGCTTTATCTCTAGGTTTAACAATTTCGGGTGTAGCGCAAAGTCCTCAATACAGTTTAAATGGACTAGGAAGATCTATCATTTCTAATAACAATTTAAGTGGTGCAAGCGTTAAAGACGCTACAGCCACTCAAAAAGCTAACATATCAGGGTATAACTTGTTTGATTTACAAACTAATTTAGATGTTGATTCAGTATTTAATGCAGTTGCTATATTTAGAACACGTTCTCCATTTGGAACATCATTTGGTTCCAAAACTGACTTTGAATTTCGTCAGTTCTCAATGGGTGGTAATGTTAATGGACTTAGATATCAATTAGGAGATATTAGAGTTGAATTAACGCCATATACAGTTTTTAATGCTGATTTAGCAGGAACTGGATTTGAATCTGATTTGTTCTCAGAAAGAAGAGAAATACTGGAATACGAAAACTTTAATGATGGTAATACTTGGTTACTTCAAGGAGTTTCGGGTCAGTATGCTTGGAACCTTGGTGAAGAGAGTGGTTTAGGATTGTACGCTTTTACAACACGTACTGCTTCAACTAATGAATTATCAACACCAGATAGATTACTTTCTGGAGGTAGATTGGAATACGCCTTAGATAAGTATATTACGCTTGGTTTGAATGAAGTTTCATTATATGATATTGCAATTGCGTCTGCTGAGTTTGATTACAACAACAATGTAGTTACTGGTGATTTCACTTACAACAGAGAGACTGAAGGAGCTTTAGTTGGTTTTAAAGCTGAATTTGGGGGGTCATCTTATTCTTACACTGATAACGTAAATGATTCTACAGAATCTTATAGTGATATGACTATGGACGTTGATTTTGATTATACGCTAAAGAATCAAGGTTTGAAATTAGGGTTTGATTTTAGAAGAGTTGGCGCAACATTTGCTTCTCCAACTGCTCAGTCAAGAAGATATGTATCTTCTGCCAATCCAATGCTTTTTTCAGAAGTTAAAGGAAGTGTAAGAGGTCAACAATATTTTGACCAATTCACCAGTGAGGAAGTTTACAATAACTCGATATCAACATCCTTAATGGCTTTTAATCAGTATTATAATAACTTAAACCCTTACGGAGATGCAACTCCAAATAGAATGGTTTTTGGTTTAGATGCTGCGACTGACACTTCAATTACTGCTTTTGAAGCGGGATTAGCTCTTAATTACGGAATGGAAATTATCGGAGAAGGGGGTAGTGATTTAAGAAGTTTTATGGTTGCAAAAGGAGGTGGATTAATCCACATAGGCAACTTATTAGAAACTAATCGTCTTATCGATGCTAACGCTGGAGTAAGGTTTGAAAATACTGCAAGAAGTGGATCTGCTGATGTTGCTTTATCAAGTTTGTTAATTGATTTTGGTTTATCTGGAGAAATAGCAAAAAAGGTTGATTTATTAGCGGGTGTTAAATATTTTCAAGCATCCGGTAATGAATTTATCGCAAATAGAGATGGTTTTAATTTAGTAGATGGTTTTACAGGTTATGATATCGATGTAAACGAATTTATTTACTCGGTTGGTGCAAGAATCAGATTCTCAGAGAAACAAACTTTCTCTTTAAATTATAACATGGCTTCTTTCACAGATAATAATATTGATAATAGTCAATTGAACATTGGACAGTTATTTTTCAATTTTACTGGTAAATTTTAATTAGTATAATTATGAAGTTAAACAGAATTAAAACCATTCTTTCATCAGTGATACTTGGTGGATTAATGGTGTCTTGTGGACCAGACAAAGTTGGTCCAGATTTAAAAGGAGCTTCGAGTTCTTTTAATAAAAATGTAAGTTTCAGTTTTAATCATGTAACATCAGATCCTGGTGAAGACGTAGAAACAGAGACTGCAGAAAAGATCAACTTCAGTAATAATGATGAAGGGTTTTTCACTTCAAATAAATTTAATGAAGAAGTTTCTTGGACGATCACAGCTTCTGGTTATGGTTCTGGTGCTGTTGCCCAGTTCTCAGGGACCAGTGATAAAATAACTTATGACAATAGTCTATGGTTATACGGTAGATCAAGTAATGTTTTTTTCTTTCAAAAAAAGGAATTCGTAAAGTTTGAACTTGACATCGTAGGTTTAGACACTACTTATATTATTGATTCAGTTTCAGTAAGCAAAGTAAGAAGTTGGCACAAAAAGGAAGTGAATAATATAGGTTATGTCGTTATTGATGCATTTGATTCTGACGCTCCTTCAGCAACTTCAGGTATGAGTGCTACTGGTCCCGATCATAATGATCAAGACGTTATGGTTTCTGTAACGGAGCTTAACAAAGTAGAAGGGGTTAGCTCATTATACTTAACGGGAACTGATTTAAACAACAATGGATGGGTTGGTGGCCGAAACCATGAACGTTTATTAGAACTTCATGAAGGTTTACTCATAGACTCCGGAATTGATGAAGATGAGTTATTCTTTAATATTTTTATTCATGGAGATTCCGAAATTGGAAATACCACAATTGAAATTAAATCATATGAAAATGAGGATACTACATTTAAAACTAGAGCTGATTTAAAAGCTTATGCTGCAGAAGAGACAAATACTTTAACTTCAGCACAACAATCATCTAGTGATGGTTGGATCTACGATATTATTGTAAACTGGGACGGTTGGAAAATGGTTAGCGTACCATATAGTAAATTTAGAGCTGCGAATGATCCTAAAACTGGTGCTGGTGGTGACCGAATTAAAGAATCAGGTAAAATATGCGCTATATCTGTTAACTTATTATCTTACCCTACTTCAGGTTCAGAAGTTTCTACATACGTAGATTTCATGTCTATTACCATGGGGGGAAGGCCTCAATTTAAATTAAAATAATTATGAAAATAAAACATATTTTACGTGGTGGTTTATTGGCAAGTATTTTAACTGCTTGTAATCCTGTAGAAGAAGTTGGACCTTTAATATGTCCCTCGGAATCGTTTAGTTTAGAAGTGGATGATTTAAAGATTGATGTAGTTTCAGGCGATACTGAGGTTGCTATAGAATCTTCAAACAATGAGCTGGATCTATCTTCAGGAGGTGCTCATTTCTTTTCTGATTTTGGTGAAGAAGTGGATTGGGAATTAACTATTTCTAATGAAAATCAAACAAAAAATTACTCTGGTAACGGGGCTCAAATGGATATATATTGGTACGGTCAGCCAAACAAATATGTTGATTCCAAATTACAGTTTGATTCAGGGAAAGTTGAAGTATCCTTAAAGGTCGTTTGTCATGATCCTGTAAGTAAAGATTTCAATCTTTTTGGAACCCAAGACTTCTCTTCATTAAATTCTAAATATGGAATATTAATAAGAGATTGGGATAAGAATGGATTGTTTCCAACTCTAGCAGACACATTTAACGTAGCCGATGGTTGGCAAGGTGCCGGTGGTGGTATAACAACTTGGAATGTTGATTATCCAACTGAATTTGGTTCTCCCTCTGGAGGTAAATATTTGCAACTTCATGGTGCAGGAAGTCCAAGTTGGTATTTGGGAGGGCATAGTTTTCCTACTGATGGATTAAGTGATGATTTAGGTACTCAAAACGTAGATAGTTTGTATTTAAATATTTTAGTTAGTGCAGAAGAAGGAGCTATAAATACTGGGTCACAAATTGCTATGGGAGTTTCTGGTATTAACTACTTGAGAGTAGAGGATGTTAATTGGGAAGGATGGAAATTATTATCTTATAAATTTTCTGACTTTGCTACAAATTCAGGAGCACCATTACCAAGTACTAATATTGAATCATTTGTATTACAATTAGGAGCTCAACCAGAACAATCGTCTGATTTAAAAGTTAGATATGATTTTGTTTTGGTTACTGTAGGAGCACCATTATTTGAGGAATAAAATTAATTACTAAGAAGATGAGTAAGAATAATACGGAAGTTTTTGATGATGCATTAAGCGGTTCTAAATTTGTCGCTAATGAGATTAAAAACTTAATTAAAAAGAACAACGAGGCTGGAAAAGCGACTGTTCTTGGTTTAGCAACTGGTTCAACGCCTGTTGTGATGTATAAAGAATTAATTAGATTACACAAAGAAGAAGGTTTAAGCTTTGCGAATGTTGTAACTTTTAATTTAGATGAATATTTACCGATGAAGCCAAATTCAGAGCACTCGTACTGGTACTTTATGCATGAGAACTTGTTTAATCACATTGATTTAAAACCTGAAAACATTAACATTCCTAACGGTGATCTTTCTGAAGATTTAGTGGATCAGCATTGTGCTGATTATGAATCTAAAATTGATTCTTATGGAGGTTTAGATATTCAAATTTTAGGAATTGGAAGAACTGGCCATATTGGATTTAATGAACCAGGTTCTGCATTAGAGTCACTTACAAGAAAAGTTACTTTAGCTCAAATTACAATTGAAGATGCTGCTCCAAGTTTTGGAGGTGTAGAAAATGTTCCAGCGAAAGCGATAACGATGGGTGTATCGTCTGTTTTAAAAGCAAGATGTATTTATTTGATGGCCTATGGTGAAAACAAGGCTCAAATTGTTTCTGATACGTTAACAAATGATATTACGGATAAAGTTCCCGCAACATATCTACAAAAGCATAATAATACTGTTTTTGTGCTAGATAATGCTGCTGCCTCTTTATTACCAGCATAAGAATTTAAGATCCTTTTTAAAGCCGTTCATTTTAATGAACGGCTTTTTTGTTTTTGGTAATTAAAGAATTTGAAATACATTTAAGTATATCGAAAATCTATCACGTGGAAAAAATTCAAAATAAAGTATTTGTAACAGCTAATGAAGGCGCTAAATTTGTTGCTTCAGAAATTAAATCCTTAATATTAGAAAATGCGAAAAAGAACATACCTACTGTATTAGGATTGGCCACCGGAGCATCGCCAATAGCCTTATATAAGGAGTTGGTTAGATTACACGAAGAAGAACAACTTTCGTTTTCGAATGTAATTACTTTTAATTTGGATGAATACTTTCCAATGAGTCCAAATGCCATTCAATCTTATCATCGATTTATGAATGAACATTTATTTAGTAAGGTTGATATGAAACCTGAAAACATAAATATTCCCTCAGGAATGATTGATATGGAAGAAATTCCAAAATTTTGTCTCGAATATGAACAAAAAATAGATGATTTAGGTGGTATTGATATTCAGGTTTTAGGAATTGGAAGAACAGGACATATTGGATTTAATGAACCAGGCTCTACATCTCGTTCTTTTACTAGACTCGTTACGCTAGATAAAAAAACAAGAAGAGATGCGTCTAAAGACTTTAAAACTATTGCAAGCGTACCCCGAAAAGCGATTACGATGGGAGTAGGGACTATATTTAAAGCAAAACGAATTTTTTTAATGGCATGGGGTGAGAAAAAAGCAGAAATACTTGCAAAAGCTATAGAGTCAAACATAACGCCATTGATTCCTGCCACTTTTCTTCAGAATCATTCAGAGGCTATTGTTATAATGGATAAAGCCGCTTCTCAAGATTTGGTTAGAATTAAAACACCTTGGTTAGTTGGAGATTGTGAATGGGGAGAACAATTATCATTAAAGGCAGTTTGTTGGTTAAGTAACAAATTAAATAAGGCAGTTTTAAAACTAACAGACGAAGATTATAATGAGTTTGGAATGGGAGATCTTATTGCGCAAAAGGGATCTGCTTATGAATTAAATTTAGAGGTGTTTAGGCATTTAAGGGATACGATTACAGGGTGGCCAGGTGGTAAGCCAGACACATCAGGGCAAAAGCGTCCTGAAAGAGCACATCCATTTCCTAAAAGATCTCTAGTTTTAAGTCCACACCCAGATGATGATGTGATCTCAATGGGAGGTACTTTTATAAGACTTATAGATCAAGGTCATGAGGTTCACGTTGCTTATCAAACGAATGGTAGTATGGCAGTCCAAGATGAAGATGTTTTAAATAGATTGAGTTTTACGCGTCAGTTTATGCGTAAATTTAAATTTGAAACTGAACATATTGATGCGTTTTCATTAAAACTAAAAGCATTTTTTCAAACAAAAGACGCTTCTAGTTCAGAACTAGAGGATATTCTTGAAATTAAATCTTTAATTAGAAAACGTGAGGCTCAATCTGCTTACCGATATTGTGGAGTAGAAGATGAAAATGCACATTTCCTAGATCTTCCTTTTTATAAAACAGGTAAAGCTGAGAAATTACAGATTTCTAAGAAGGATATTCAAATAACCAAAGAGTTATTAGAAGAAATAAAGCCACATCAAGTTTTTGTTGCTGGAGATAAATCAGATCCCCATGGAACCCATAAAACTTGTTTGGATATTTTTAAGGAAGCATTCATTGAATTAAAAGAAGAAGGCCAAGATTGGGTGAAAGATTGCTGGATTTGGCAATACAGAGGAGCTTGGTTAGAATGGCCAATTGATGAAATAGAAATGGCAATACCACTTAGTCCTGATGAAGTTGCAAAAAAGAGGACAGCTATATTTAATCATGAATCTCAAAAAGATGGCGGTGTTTTTCCTGGAGATGATTCTAGGGAATTTTGGCAAAGAGCGGAAGATCGAAATAGGAATACAGCGGAGTTATACAACAAACTGGGATTGCCTGAGTATCAAGCAGCTGAAGGTTTCAAACGTTTGTATCTGTAATTTATTGTTAAATAAATTGCGTATCAAGAAATCTTGAATTATTTTTATTCTATTATTCAACTTATTATATTATTAACATGAAAAAAATTTTACTTTCTGCAGCTCTATTAGCTGGTGCCGTTTCTAACGCACAAAACCCTACTACATTATCAGAAGAAATGGATGGGCAAACACCTTGTTTCTTAGGTTATGAGGATGGTCCTGGAGCCTTCCAAGGAAGCGTTGGTCATGATTTTACTAACATGCAATACGATGCTGGAAATGGAACAATGACATTTGATGCAACTACTCATGCAGAAAGTCACGGTCCTTTGTACTACACTTTATCTGGTGGTGATCTTGATGACTGTTTAGCAGCACAAGGGTTGGTTGATATTTCTTCAAACAATTTATTAGCGATTAGAGCTAAAGCTTCTGAGCCATTAAACATTACTGCTTATACACAAGAAGGAAATGCTGCTTCATGGAATTACTCAAAATTCTCTGAAACAACTTTACAAATGTCGTTGACTACTGAATTTCAGGAATTTTCAGTTTCTGATATCTCTGCATTATCTACAAACGGAACTGATGCTGTTGATTTAACATCAATCGGTACTATTGCTTTTGAATTAGCTAATGCTGAATTTGACGGTGGATATGATGATGTTACAGGAGCTCTTGTTACTATCGACTTCATCAGACTTGGTGAGGCTGCAACTAGTATAAACGAGACTGTAGTTACTGGTTTCAATGTTTATCCTAACCCTGCAACTGACGCATTAAACGTTAAATTTGACGCAAGTGCTGTTACTACTGTTGAATTAACTGATTTAACTGGTAAAGTTGTAGAAACTCAAACTGCTCAAGCTGGTGCAAACACGGTTAACTTTGCAACTGCAAACGTAAACGCTGGTGTTTACTTTGTAAACGTTAAAAACGTAAACGGATCAACTACTCAAAAAGTAGTAATCAAATAAGTTGACAAAACTTAATATTATTAAAGGGCTCACATTGTGAGCCCTTTTTTTGTGCCAAATTATTTGAAAATGATGGACGAGGTTATTTCGTTTCCATATAGAATGTGTATATTCGTCGACTGAAACTTTAAAAATTTTAACATGGGTATTGAAAATAAAAAAAGCGTTTTAGGACCTTTTTTAATAATCGCTGGAATGTTTGCGATTTTTGGATTTGTAACCTGGATTAACAGCGTTCTTATTCCATTTATGAAAGTAGTTTGTGAGTTAACCGAAACTCAAGCATTATTAGTTGCTACTGCTTCTTATATATCTTTTGTTGTAATGGGAGTTCCTGCTTCATTACTTATTAAGAAAGTAGGTTATAAGAAAGGAATGTCTATAGGACTCGGATTAATGGCTGTTGGTGCGATTATCTTTATTCCTGCTGCAGATAGTAGAACGTACTCAATGTTTCTTTTTGGAATTTTTATTCAAGGAGCTGGTATGACAATTCTTCAAACAGCTTCGAATCCTTATGTTACTATTTTAGGCTCTATTGAAAGAGCTGCTCAAAGAATATCTATAATGGGTATTGCGAATAAGGCCGCTGGAGCGCTTGCTTCTGTTGTTTTAGGAGGTGCTTTACTTTCAGGAATTCAACAAGTACAAGATGTATTACCTACATTGTCTTTGGCTGAAAAATCAGAAATGTTAGCTGTGTCTGCTTCGAGTGTAGTTACACCTTATACTATCATGGCAATTGTTTTAGCTGTGCTAGCAATTTTAATTTTATTTGCTCCACTTCCTAATTTAGATTTAGGAGAGGACGATGCAGAAGAAGGAGACTCAACTGATGACTCAACTTCTTCAAAAAGAACATCAATTTTTCAATACCCATATTTATTTCTAGGGGTTTTAGCTCTGTTTTGCTATGTAGGGGTTGAAGTTATGGCAATCGATACTATTGCTGCATATGGAATATCACTAGGATTAGACGGTAGTGTTGCCTCTCAATTTCCATCCTATACTATTGGATGTATGGTAATTGGTTATTTAATGGGTATTATTTTAATACCAAAAGTAATTAGCCAAGCATTTGCATTAAGAATTAGTATGATTTTAGGTGTATTACTTGTAATTGGAGTTGTTTCAACACCAGGAGAAATCTCTATTTATTTAGTTGCTGGTTTAGGTTTGGCAAATGCACTAGTTTGGCCAGCTGTATGGCCTTTGACATTAAATAAATTAGGGAAATTTACAAAAACTGCGTCTGCGTTACTAGTTATGGCAATTGCAGGTGGAGCATTAATTCCGCTTATTTATGGAGCTACATTAGATAGTCAAAAAATGTCTGGAGTTGCAGACCAATCTAAAGACGTTGTTGCAATTGCAAATGAAACACGTAGTTATTCTTCAAATTACAACGGAGACGCTCAAAAATTAAATGTTGATACAATTAACTTAAAGTTAGATTCAGTTAGTCTTGCCTCTGCTGGAGATGATATCAACTCTGAAGCTATTGTAAATCACGTTAACACTGCAAAAGGTAGAATTAATAAAGCTTACAATAAAGAGATTGGTTTTGATACAGATTTCTCTAATGGAGTTTACAAAAAGTTACTTCAAGGTTTGGCACAAACTGGTAAGTCTTATGGTTTTATTAAGAGTTCAAAAGATGTCTATACTTATGCTGCTAACCTTCCAAATAAATCTAAGGTTAACCAGGCTGTAGATAGCATCTTAAATATTTTAGTTGAAGCCAAAAAAGTTGCCTCTGACGATAAAGAAACTGCTTTAGTTTCTGAAGCGATTGTAAGCTTTGAAAAAGTAAAAACAGGGCTTTTATCCAAAAGTGAATTAGCAGTTATTTTAGAGAAGTCTTCATCTAAATTATTTGAGGCTTCTGAGTTAATTAGATTGTCATCAAGACAAGCTGCAACATTCTCATACATCGTAATGTTACCGCTTTATTTATATATTTTATTCTTTGCGATTAAAGGACATAAAATAGGGTTAGAAGAAGATTGATTATAAAGTTATTTTACATTAAAAAGCCTCGCAATTGCGGGGCTTTTTAATTTGTATCGTTTAAGTCCAGTAAATGTGTTCCTAGTTATTTGGGTTAAAACTTATATTCACAAAAAAACATTTTGAAATGATAAACCAACGTATTGTATCTATTGATTTCCTTAGGGGGTTAACAATAGCTTTAATGATATTAGTTAACAACCCTGGTAACTGGGACGAATTATTTACGCCGTTCTCACATGCACATTGGGAAGGAGCAACATCTACCGACTTAATTTTCCCGTTCTTTATTTTTATAGTTGGAGCGTCAATTGCCTTTTCAATGCTTTCTAAGATATCCGAACCAAAGAATCATTTGAATTTAGTCTTAAAAGTAATAAAGCGAGGAATAATAATTTTTTTACTGGGTTTTTTAAAGGATAATTTTCCATTTATAATTGATACAGCAGAAGGATACGTTTTTAAACCTTTTGACAGTTGGAGAATGATGGGCGTACTTCAAAGAATAGGATTAGTTTATTTGTTTGCTGGGATTATATTTATAAAAACAAATTGGAAACAGCAAATTGGAATTATAGCTTTTATTTTGTTAGGCTATTGGGCTTTATTAAATGTTGAAATAGAAGGAGCTTATGTTTTAGAACTTGGTAAATACGCAGGAGGAAACATTGTTACTTATTTTGATAATATGATTTTAGGAGATAATCACATGTGGAAATCTGTGAATATTAATGAAGGTTATGTATTAGGTTGGGAACCCGAGGGATTATTGAGTACTGTACCTGCAATAGCAACATGTTTATTGGGGATTTTAGCAGGAACTTGGATAAAAAAAGATATTCAGTTACTTGAAAAGATTACAGGTTTATTTGCTGTAGGAGCGTTATTAACCGCAATTTCACTTTTATGGAATTTAGTATTCCCTTTTAATAAGGGGCTTTGGAGTAGTAGTTATGTTTTATACGCTGGAGGAATCGCTTTAATGGCTACTGGTTTTTGTATGTGGCTAATGGACTTTAAAGGTTACTCTAAAGTGGCTAAACCATTTGTAATCTTTGGATCTAATGCAACAGTTGCTTATTTAATGGCAGAATTATGCGCGTCTTTAAGTTGGTTTATAAAAGTTGGAGGTCAATCTTTAAATCAATATTTAGCAGGAGGGATTAATAGCCTTATTCCCCATGCAAAGATAGCATCCCACACATACGCATTGTTGTGGCTAATTCCATTTTTTATGATTTTAAGATGGATGTACAATCGGAAAATTTTCGTAAAAGTTTAATTTTTTAAAAATTGTTTCCATTGTTAGGAATCTTGGGGTATAAACCTTCGGATTCTTGCGGTAGATTGTTATATTTAGCATCCGGATTTTTTCGGAGAAAAAAACTTGATTAATAAATAGCAAAATAATCTTAATTATGGATGTACGTAGAAGGATTACTAGTTTCGACGAGTATAAAGAAGAATACCAAAAAAGTGTTGATAATCCAGAAGGTTTCTGGGAAGGTCACGCTGAATCATTCGTTTGGAAGAAGAAGTGGGATAAAGTATTGGATTGGAATTTCTCTGGACCAGAAGTTAAATGGTTTGAAGGTGGAGAATTAAATATAACAGAAAACTGTTTAGATCGTCATTTAGAAGAAAGAGGTGATAAAGTTGCCATTTTATGGGAACCAAATGAGCCAGGTGAAGCAGCGATCAAATTAACATATAAGCAGTTACATGCTAAGGTTTGTGAGTTTGCAAACGTTTTAAAAGTGCAAGGAATTAAGAAAGGAGATAGAGTATGTATGTACATGCCTATGATTCCTGAATTAGCAATAGCATGTTTAGCTGCTGCTAGAATTGGAGCTGTTCATTCTGTTGTTTTTGCTGGATTTTCATCAAATGCATTATCTGATAGAGTTAATGATGCAGAAGCAAGAGTAATTTTAACTTCTGATGGAAACTACAGAGGAAAGAAAAACATTCCTGTTAAATCAGTTGTTGATCAAGCTTGTGAAACATCTCCATGTGTTGAGTCTGTAATCGTTGTTCAAAGAACAAATGCAGAAGTTACTTGGGTTGATGGAAGAGATAAGTGGTGGCATGACGAAGTAGCTAAAGTTGATGCAAATTGTCCTGCAACTGCTGTAGCATCTGAAGACATGTTATTTATTCTTTATACTTCTGGATCAACTGGTCAGCCAAAAGGGGTTGTGCATACTACTGGAGGATACATGGTTTATACAGATTATACTTTCAGAAACGCATTCCAATACAATGAAGATGACGTTTACTGGTGTACTGCTGATATAGGTTGGATTACTGGTCACTCATATATTATTTACGGACCACTTTTAGCTGGTGCGACTACAATGATGTTTGAAGGAGTTCCTACTTATCCTGATGCAGGAAGATTCTGGGAAGTTTGTGAAAAGCACAAAGTAAACCAATTTTATACTGCACCTACTGCAATTAGAGCGTTACAAGCATATGGAACTGAATTCGTAGAAAAGTACGACTTAAGCTCTATTAAAGCTTTAGGTTCTGTTGGAGAGCCAATTAATGAAGAAGCTTGGCAATGGTACCATAAGAATATTGGAAAAGGAAACTGTCCAATTGTTGATACTTATTGGCAAACTGAAACCGCTGGTTTCTTAATTTCTCCTTTAGCTGGTATCACACCCGAAAAACCAACTTACGCTACATTACCAATGCCTGGTATTCAGTTAGCGATTATGGATGCAGATGGAAATGAAATTGAAGGCAATGGAGTTGAAGGAAACTTATGTATTAAGTACCCTTGGCCATCAATTATCAGAACCACTTACGGAAATCATGATAGATGTAAAGAAGTGTACTTCGGTACTTATAAAGACATGTATTTTACTGGTGATGGATGCCGAAGAGATGAAGATGGATATTATAGAATTACAGGTCGTGTTGATGATGTAATCAACGTTTCCGGACACAGAATGGGAACTGCTGAAGTTGAAAATGCGATTAATGAGCATTCAAACGTTGTTGAGTCTGCTGTTGTTGGATTCCCTCATGAAATTAAAGGACAAGGTATTTATGCTTACGTTATTTGCGATGAAATTCCTGCCGATGAAGATACTTTTAGAACTGAGGTTTTAAAAATTATCACAAAGGAAATCGGACCAATTGCTAAGCCAGATAAGATTCAGGTTGTCCCAGGTTTACCAAAAACGCGTTCAGGTAAAATTATGAGAAGAATTTTAAGAAAGGTTGCTGAGGGTGATGTTTCAAGTTTAGGAGATACTTCAACTTTACTAGATCCGTCTGTTGTTGATTCAATAGTATCAGGAGCATTAGTACCTATAAAGGATTAATACTAGTTATTAAATATATAACAGCCATCGATTTATATCGATGGCTTTTTTGTGTTTATAAGATAAATTTTTTAAAATATTAATCCTTAATTCAACAGGAATAACTATTCAAATTTAATAGCCTTAATTGGAGCGATTTTAGCAATAACTACCGATGGTATTATAAGTATTACAGTACAAATAGTAATCGTTAATGTGTTTAACGAAACCCAATAGGTCCAATTCAAATCTAACGGCACTCCACTTACATAATATATGTCAGGATCTAATGAAATTGGTTCAAAGTACACTTGAATAAAGCATAAGCTTATGGCTAATGCATTTCCAATTAAAATTCCTTTTCCAATTAAGAAAGCACTTTTAAAAAGGAATATTTTTCGAATACTATAATTTGCCGCGCCGAGACTCTTCAGAATTCCAATCATTCGTGTTTTTTCAAGGATTATAATGAGTAAAGCTGAAGACATATTTACCATTGAAACAATTAAGATGATTAGTAAAATAATACCAATATGCATATCCATATAATCAATCCAACCGATGAATTGCGCATATCGAGAGTAGATGGATTTCACATCAAGAGAGGTTGTTTCTAAATAAAATTCATCCCTCAAGTCGTTTTCTTGTTTTTGATAAAACTCAAACCCAGATTTTGAATTGAATAGATCTAATCCTTCATTTGAGGTGTCGTAAAGAATCTCATATCCACCAATTTTTTCCTCGGTCCATTTGTTTAACTTTTTAATTCTTTTGATGTCAACGAAAATGAATTTAGAATCAAACTCCTCTGCTAAGCCTGTTTGGTAAATTCCCTTTACAAAAAATGAATTCTTTTTTTGGCGATAAATAGTTTCTCCTCTATCGTTAGAACGTTGCGTGACAAAGAAAACTCTAAACTGATCACCAATTTTTAAATCAAGTTGAACAGCTATTTTTTTTGAAATTAAGGCATCTTTAGAAATACTTAGAGAATCAAACTCAATGGGTTCACCCTCAATTAAATGGTTTTTAAAGAATGCCCAGTTATAATCTGTTGTAACACCTTTTAGAATAGTACCATGCGAGGATTTTTGCGTTTTAATAATCCCTGCTTTAGTAGCATAAACTTGAATGTTTGAAATATCAGGATGTTTTTTTAAATTTTTGTAAAAAACAGAATCAAAAGGGAAAGGTGTACTTTCGTAAGACTCGTCAATACCTGTTTTACTAATTTGTATATCCGAGGCAAAACCAATGATTTTTCCCTTAATTTCTTTTTGAAAACCTTTAGTCATGGATACAGCCATGATCATAATAACAACACCTAGAGCAATTCCCCAAACGGCAATATTGATGATTGGTCGGGTGAAAGCATTTTTTGCTGTTTTATCAAAAAGTATTCTTTTTGCTATGAAAAATTCTAGTTTCAAGTTAATTCGATAAATTAGAGTAATCAAAAATACTACTTTATGATTAGAGGGAAAGAATTTGTGTTAAAGCTTTTTTTATTAAGCTTGTTAATTACTGCATGCTCATCAGGTGTAATTGAAACAACTATCTTACAACCTCAAGAAATAACAAGGGAAAAAGTAATCGATCTTTACAAAGAAAACACTAAAGTTGGTGCTGTAAGACTAGACTTGTATCTGCCATTATTAAAAGACAAAAAAGTTGGTGTAGTAAGTAATCAAGCCAGTATTGTTGGGAGTAGCCATTTAGTAGATACTCTTTTAAGTTTAGGTGTTGATGTCAAAATTGTTTTTAGTCCAGAACATGGTTTTCGAGGAAATCATAGTGCAGGTGCGAATATCAAACATGAGGTTGATGAAAAAACAGGACTTTCTATTTTTTCTTTACACGGGAAGACAAAGAAACCTTCAAAAGAAAGTTTAGATAGTATTGATCTTGTTTTGTTTGATTTGCAAGATGTAGGTGTTCGGTTTTACACTTATATATCTACCCTTCATTACGTTATGGAGGCTGCAGCTGAAAACAATAAAAAAGTAATCGTGTTAGATCGTCCAAATCCTAATGCTCATTATATTGATGGACCTGTTTTAGATCCCGATTTTAAAAGCTTTATTGGGATGCATCCAGTTCCAGTAGTTTATGGAATGACGATAGGAGAATATGCTCAAATGATTAATGGCGAATTCTGGATGAAAGATTCTGCTCAGGTTGATTTAAGCGTGATTCCACTTCAAAGCTGGACTTATGATAAAGAGTATATATTACCAATCGCTCCAAGTCCAAATTTACCCAATCAACTTTCAATTTATTTATACCCCAGTTTATGCTTTTTTGAGGGGACTGAGGTTAGCATTGGGAGAGGAACAGATTTTCCTTTTCAAGTTTGGGGGCACCCCAATATTAATTGTAAAGAGCAACTTTCTTTTACGTTTAAGCCTATAAGTATGCCTGGGAAAAGCAAGTACCCCAAACATGAAAACAAGGACTGTATAGGAGATGATTTACGTGGTTACTCAACGGACTCCCTTCGGGCAAATCCTAAATTAGAGATATACCAAATACAAGAAGCTTTTAATTGTGTTAATCCCAATAACGAATTTTTTAATAGATCTGAATTTTTTAATTTACTAGCAGGAAATAAAACGTTTTTAACCCAATTAAAAGCAAAGAAACCTGAAGATGAGATTCGGAAATCATGGAAGAAGGATTTAGACTCCTTTAAATTAATACGATTAAAATACTTACTCTATAAATAAGTTTAAGATGCAAGATCATTTAAATGAAATAGACTTTATAATTAAGAAAGGAATTGATTTAGCTTTTGAGCAAGGCCCTCGATTTATTGGTGCAATTTTAATTTTGTTAATTGGATTATATGTGGCCAAGTTCCTTGAGAAAGTACTTGGGAAAATGATGCATAAAAGCAACGTTGATGTGTCTCTGGTATATTTTATAAAAGGCCTTATAGGCGCTTTATTAAAAACCTTGGTAATTATTACTTTTTTAGGCATGGTTGGAGTTCAAGTAACTTCCTTTATTGCGTTATTAGGGGCACTTGGATTAGCTGTTGGAATGGCTTTATCTGGCACATTACAAAATTTTGCTGGTGGAGTTATTATTTTAATATTTAAACCATTTAAGGTAGGAGATTTAGTAGAGGCACAAGGTCATTTGGGGACGGTTAAGGAAATTAAGATTTTTGTTACGGTGCTTTTAACTCCTGATAATAAAACGGTAATTGTACCTAACGGACCGTTATCTAATGGCGATTTAACAAATTATACAACAGAAGGTAAGATTCGGGTAGACTTGGTAATGGGGATTAGCTATAAAGCCAATGTTAAAAATGCTAGAGCGGTTTTGGCTAAAGTAATGAACGCGCATCCTAAAGTTTTACAAAACCCTAAACCTTTTGTGGGTGTGTTAGAATTGGGTGATAACTCAGTTAACTTGGCGGTTCGTCCTTATTCTGCTCCTCAGGATTATTGGGAGGTTTACTTTGATATTTACGAAGCAGGAAAAGAAGCATTAGATGCAGCTAACATAGAAATACCATTCCCTCAAATGGATTTACATGTTAAAGAAATGCCAAGAAGTTAGAGGTGCTTCTAATTGAGTGATTTTTTTGAAAGGAGCCTTTAGTATTAATCAAAAAAGCGTCTAAGAAATTAAAGTTCCGTTACCTTGGACTACTAAAGAAAAAATTATTTAAACCTTAGATTCTACCAGGATAAACCTTTAAGGCTTCAAATAGGCATTTCATAGCACTTCTTAGTTTGGCTTCCTCCACTACATAAGCTATTCTTATTTCTTGTTTTCCAGCTCCAGGTGTAACATAAAAACCGTTCCCAGGGGCAAACATTACAGTTTCTCCTTCATATTCGAAATCCGTCAGCATCCAGCTACAGAATTTTTCATCATCATCAATTGGTAATTTAACAACTGTGTAAAATGCACCGTAAGGATGCGAATATTTAACATTTGGAATCTTTGCCAATTCTTCAATTAATACATCTTTTCTTTTTTCGTACTCTTCTTTTACTTCAGCGTAGTAAGAGTCTGATGCTTTTAATGCAGATTCAACAGCTACTTGTCCAAATCTAGGTGGGCTCAATCTTGACTGTCCAAATTTTAAAGCAGTTTGAATAACTTCTTTGTTTTTTGATACGATTGCTCCAATTCGAACACCGCACATACTATAACGCTTAGATGCAGAGTCGAGCATAATTGCTTTGTCTTCAAATCCTTGTAATTCCATTACAGAAGGCGCATAATCACCATCATAATAAAATTCCCTGTAAACTTCATCAGAGATTAAGAATAAATCATACTTCACACAAATCTTTCTTAATTCATCTAACTCCTCTCTAGAATAGGTATATCCCGTAGGGTTGTTAGGAGAACAAATTAAAATCGCTTTTGTACGGGGTCCTATTAATTTTTCAAATTCAGCGATAGATGGTAAAGCAAAATTATCATCGATCGAAGAGGAAATTGGTTTTACAGTAATATCTGCTGCACCAGCAAAACTTGAATAGTTAGCATAAAATGGCTCAGGGACAATTACTTCATCCCAAGGGTTTAAACAACTTAATAAAATAATCATTAAAGCTTCACTAGCTCCATAAGTGATAATAATTTCGTCTGTTGTTATGTTAATATCATATTTTTTATAATATTCAACAAAAGATTCTCTAAGCGACAATTCACCTTCACTAGGGCTATATTCAACAACTTTAAAGTCTGTGTTTTTTAAATCGTCTATTGCCCATTCAGGAGTAGGTATATCAGGTTGACCAATGTTTAATTGATGAACGTATTTCCCCTCCTTTCTAGCTTGTTCAGCTAACGGGTTTAGTTTCCTTATCGGTGAAAGGGGCATATTCACGCCTCTATCTGAAATTTTAGCCATGTTGTAAAATTAATAATTTAATTGACGGGAGTGAGGTTTACTTAAAGAGAGTTGAAAATTATCTTCAGATATTTGTAATATTTAATTTTAAGAAAAGGTATTGATAAAACTTTAACCCCTAGAAAATTGATTAGTTTTAGGCGAATAGGAATTGACTAAGGACCGCAATCTAGTGAGGCTTAATAACTCATTTAACGTTTACGAGAAGTGAAAATATTTTGAATAATATTTAGCCAAATTGAATAAAAAAAGGCGAGGATTTATATCCTCGCCTTTTTTTATTATTTGTAAGGACTAATTACTTTGCCTTCATCATTTTTAAGCATGTGTTCAGGAATGGTTTCCTGTATACATTTTGCAAGTGCTTCAATTATTGAAATCTTAAGATGTGTTCTGTGGTGGATCAAGCTTATTTCTCGCATTGGTTGAGGTCTTGAAAAGGGTTTAACAGTTCCTTCTGGCTCAATATTTTTCAACTCAATTGCCTTTAAATAAGGAACTAAAGTCATTCCAAAACCTTGTTTACTAAGCTTAATTAAAGTTTCAAAACTTCCACTCTCTAACTTGACTCCAGCTTTATCTTTTTCATCAAACAATGAGCTACACAAATTAATTACACTGTCTCTAAAACAATGTCCTTCATGTAATAATAGAATGTCGTTAACATCCAAATCAGAGTTGTCTAAAAACTTTTCTTTAAACAACCGATGATCCA
>Ga0209603_1002094_pt1 | contig 19168 bp, 13 predicted proteins | sample COGITO_mtgs_1206_FD_184812 | JGI IMG/M metagenome (GOLD analysis project Ga0209603, IMG submission 184812) | Pelagic marine microbial communities from North Sea - COGITO_mtgs_120607 (SPAdes) (version 2) | ecosystem: Environmental > Aquatic > Marine > Epipelagic ... | reverse complement strand
AATGAAAACCAAATTTAACTTTTTTAGTCAATTGTCCTTCCTAACAGTGGCTTTATTTTTATGTTCTAACACAAGCGCTCAAACAGGATGGAAATCTCTTTTTAATGGCAAAGATCTGTCGGGTTGGGAGGTGAAAAATGGAACTGCTAAATATCACATCGTCAACAATGCCATTGTGGGTACTTCCCAAATCGGAACGCCAAATACTTTTTTGTGCACTGAGAAACTGTACAGTGATTTTATCCTAGAATTGGAAGTATTGGTTGCTCCTGGGCTGAATTCTGGAATCCAATTTAGATCCAACTCAATGAAGGAATTTAAAAATGGCCGTGTACATGGGTATCAGTCCGAATTGGACACCAGTAAAAGAGCATGGTCAGCAGGAATTTTTGACGAAGCACGCAGAGGCTGGTTGTATCCCCTTACCATCAACTCCAAAGGAAGCGCTGCTTTCAATAATGGTGGATGGAACAAGGTGAGGATTGAAGCCATTGGCAATACTATCAAAACTTTTTTGAATGGGGTTCAGTGTGCCAACCTTGTGGACGACATGACCGACAAGGGTTTTATCGCCCTGCAAGTGCATTCCATCAGAGACAAATCTCAAGAAGGGAAGACCATTCAATGGAAAAATATCAGAATTATTACGGAAAACCTGGAGCAACACAGATCAAAAAACCAACCACACGCTCGACAAGTCAGCTATTTGACCAATACACTAACCCAAGAAGAAGTAAGAAAAGGTTGGAGATTGCTTTGGGATGGAAAAACTACCAAAGGCTGGAAAGGAGCCAAATCTGACAACTTCCCCAAACATGGGATTGAAATGGTTGATGGAACCATTCACTTCCTAAAACACCAAGAATCGAAGGATTATAAAAAATCTGGAGATATTGTTACCCAAGAAAAATTCGACAACTTTGAATTGGAGGCTGATGTTATGTTTAAAAAAGGAGGCAACAGTGGTGTCAAATATTTTGTAGATGCACTGGCGGAAGGAGACGGAAGAAACATTGGATTTGAATTTCAGGTACTCGACAAAGATCATCCCGATTACCACAAAGGAGTTGACGGTAACAGAACCATAGGATCTCTTTATGATCTAATTGCAGCCGAGAACCTCTCTGAAGCTAATCGCGACAACATCAGAGCCAATGGCGCTGATCGATGGAATAGGGTGAGAATTGTTGTAAAGGGAGGAAAAGTTCAACACTGGATTAATAATATTAAGGTTGTAGAATATGATCGTTATTCCCAATCGATGAAAAATCTGATCAAAAAAAGTAAATACGCCAAACACAAGGGCTTTGGAATGGGAAGCAGCGGGAGAATCTTGCTTCAAGATCACAGCCCAGGGGACGTAAGGTTTAAAAACATCAAAATACGTGAGTTCTAGAATATTATTTTTTTTACTTTTTTTTAGTGCTTTATCCAATTGTCAAAAGGCACCAAGCCAAGGCAATCGCCCCAACGTCATATTGATTTTGGTAGATGATATGGGCTATTCAGATTTGGGAGCCTATGGGAGTGAAATAGCAACGCCCAACATTGACCGACTGGCTTTTGAAGGAGTTCGGTTTACCAATGCCTATAATACCTCCAAGTGTTTTCCTTCCCGAGCAGCAATACTCACCGGATTGTATTCCCAACAAACGGGATATCACAAGAGTTTTAGACAACCCATGCGCAATGCTATCACATTGGGAGAATTGTTTCAATCGGCGGGATACACTACCCTTTGGTCAGGCAAACACCACAGCACGGAAAATCCTGTGGACAGAGGGTTTGATCACTACAGTGGGCTATTGGATGGTGCCTCCAATCACTTCAATCCTGGCATAAAACGAGAGGGGGAAGGTCAACCCGCTCAAAAAGGACTGACAAAAACGCCCGTCAGTTATCGCAATTGGGTGATTGAGGGAGAAATTATTAATCCCTTCACTCCCCAATCCAAAGACTTCTATACCACCGATGTTTTTACCAATTATGCCCTGAATTGGATGGAACAAATCGAATCCGAAAAACCTTTTTTTCTGTACCTCTCCTACACTGCCCCGCATGACCCTTTGATGGCTTGGCCAGAAGACATTGAAAAGTACAAAGGTCGTTATAGTGAGGGCTATGAAGTAATTCGCCATCAAAGATTTGAAAAGCAAAAACAGTTGGGTGTACTTCCAGAAAATACAGTGCTGTCAAGGGCAGAACACAGCAAATGGGAAAGCCTAAGTGTTGCTGAAAAAGTCAAAGAAAGTAGAACCATGGAAGTATATGCAGCCATGATCGATCGATTGGATCAGAACATCGGCAGAATCCTGACAAAATTAGAGCAAGAAGAAAAACTAGACAACACACTTATTCTTTTTACCTCCGACAACGGTGGATCGAGTGAAGTCGTTAATTTACCCAGAGTATATGGAGAAGTTGGGACATTAACCAATTGGAAGTCACTGGGTAAAAATTGGGCCAATGTGAGCAATACCCCTTACAGAGAATACAAAAACTGGAGTCATGAAGGGGGAATCAAAACTCCACTAATTGCCTATTGGCCAGCAAAAATAAAAAATAAGGGATCGATTACTCATCAAGCCGTTCATTTTATTGACTTCCTCCCTACTCTACAAGAAGTTGCTGAAGCAGATTATCCAAAGATGCTAAATGGTGATGTGATTTTTCCCAGCCCTGGGAAGAGTTTTTTGTCGCAGATGGTGGGTGAGCACTCTGCCGAAAGAAAGGAGCCTCTATTTTGGCAATGGCAACACGGAAAGGCCGTTAGGGATGGGGATTGGAAATTAGTTGCTTATAAGGGGGATTGGGAGTTGTACAATTTGAAAAATGATCCTGTTGAGGAAGAAGATTTAATACTCCAAGAGCCTGATAAGGCTGAAGAGCTAAAAAAATATTATGCCGAATGGGCAAAACAATACGGAACTGATTAACTAATAAATTTCAAAGAAATGAATCCAAGAATAATTTTTCTAAGCCTTCTGTTGATTTTATCATCATTTATAAGCTCCATCAAATCTGAATATGTGGTCACCGATTATGGAATTATCGGAGATGCAAAAACCCTAAATACCACGGCCATCCAAAATTTGATTGACCGGGTGAGTGAAAAAGGTGGAGGGAAGATTATATTTCCCACAGGAAAGTTCCTCAGTGGAAGTATTGAACTTAAGGACAATATCGAACTCTATTTTGAATCAGAAGCTGTTTTATTGGGAAGTAAAAATCCTTTTGATTACAAAAAAGTGGTCTCAAAGGACACCCTCTCTACGCGCCACAACACTGCTTTAATCAGTGCTCATTTGAGAAATAACATCAAGCTTACCGGCTCTGGAACAGTCAATGGTCAGGGAGGATATTTAGCTTTGGCTCTAGACAGTCTGTATTATGCAGATCCAGACGCTTATTTCAAAATCTCAAGGAGCTATAATGAAAGAAGAAAAAGACCTAACGAAGGAGGAAGGCCTAACCTTATATTTTTTAATCAATCAAAAAACATACAGATCAAGGGCGTAACCCTAAAAAATGGGGCAGAATGGGTGACAAAAATTGAGTTATGTGATTCGGTAGAAATTGATAAAATAAAATTGAAAAGCGATGTTTATTGGAATAATGATGGAATAGATTTGGTGGATAGTAAAAATGTGCGAATCACCAATAGCGACATCAATGCCGCAGATGATGCCATATGTTTTAAATCACATCACAAGTTTGCCTATTGTGAAAACATTTATGTTTCCAACTGTAGGGTCAGATCCAGTGCAAGTGCGGTAAAATTTGGAACTGCCTCTCATGGTGGATTCAAAAACATTGAGTTGGACAACCTACAAATTTATGACACTTATCGATCTGCAATTGCCATAGAGGCTGTAGATGGAGGTTTTGTTGATGGGGTAAAAGTGAGTAATATCAAAGCGGTCAATACAGGGAATGCTATTTTTATAAAATTGGGACATCGAAACGCACCTGGTACTGTAGGGAGTTTACAAAATGTGGAAATCAAAAATATTGATGTTACCATTCCCAAAGGAATTCCCGACAAAGATTATGAAATCAGAGGCCCCATGTTGCCTTTCTTTCACAATATATTCCCGTCTTCGATTACGGGTATTCCTGGACATGATGTAAAAAATGTCAGTATCGAAAATGTAATCATCAGATATCCAGGGGGAGGAAATCAAGCCTATGCCAACATGCCTACCTGGCGAATGGATGGGGTGCCTGAAAAAAAAGAAAGTTATCCCGAATTCAGTATGTTTGGGGAATTACCAGCCTGGGGATTATACGTCAGACATGTGTCAGGGCTAAGACTAAAAAACATAATTCTTGAAGCAGAGGAAAAAGATTACAGACCCTCAATCGTAATGGATGACGTTAAAAATTCAGAATTATCAGCCCTAGAGATCAAAGGGGAAGGATACCCCAAACAGATCGTTGTTAAAGATGTAAAAAACGTCAAGATCACCAATGATGAAATGGTTGAAGTAGTAGGGAAAAACTCAGCATCCAATTAAAATGAAAGGAACCATCGTCGCCATAATGCTATTTTTTGGGCTCAATGGTTGCCAAGAAGTCTCATCACCCCCACCCAATATATTGTGGATAACTGTTGAAGACATCAGTACCAATCTTGGATGTTATGGAGATTCTCTTGCCTACACCCCTACATTGGATGCTCTAGCCTCAAAGGGATTTTTATACAATAATGCCATTGCCAATGCGCCCGTTTGTGCACCGGCACGAAACGCCATCATCACCGGAATGTACCCCTCTTCTCTAGGAACCCTGCATATGCGTTCTTTCTCCAGTGTTATGAAAAGTACAGGAAGAATTCCAGAGGACGTCAAACTCTATCCTGAGGTATTGAGAAAGGCTGGTTATTATTGCACCAACAACAGCAAAGAGGATTATAACTTCAATTTGAAAAGGAAAATCTGGGACGAATCGAGTAAAACGGCTCATTGGAAAAACCGTCCGAATAAGGATACCCCTTTCTTTTCTATTTTTAACTTGATCATGACCCATGAAAGTTGTATAAACGATAAAGGAAAACACGAGCGTCTGACCCAAGACCTCCCCGAGCACTTAAGGACAGACCCTAGTAAAATAGAGGTTCCCCCCTACTTTCCCGATACGTCCGAAACAAGAACATTACTGACCCGACATTATGACAATATCGCCACTATGGATGCTGTGGTAGAAAAAATACTCGATGAACTCAAAGCGGCCGGTGAAAGTGAAAATACCATCGTATTTTTTTACTCCGATCACGGAACTGGACTGCCCAGACACAAAAGATGGTTGTTTGATACGGGGGTAAAAGTTCCTTTTATCGTATATATTCCAGAACAATTCAAAGAGTTGTATCCCGCCCAACCGGGAAGCGAGGTAAATCAATTGGTCAGTTTTATTGACTTGGCTCCTACTGTCATTGAGTTGGCAGGAGCAGAAATTCCGAAAACCATGCAAGGGCAATCTTTTCTTGGAGAAAAACAAAAACCAGAAAGAGACTATGTTTACTTGGCCAGAGGTAGAATGGATGAACGCTATGACATCCAAAGAGGAGTAAGAAGTAAACAGTATAAGTACCTGCGGTATTACGAGCCCAAAAAACCTTTCATTCAATACATGAATACCCCAGAAGGAGGTCCTATGATGACAGAACTTAGAAAGGCTGAAAAAGCAGGGACACTAAAGCCAGAAGGGCAACAATTGGTGGCCACTACCAAGCCTACTGAATCCTTATTTGATTTGCAAAAAGATCCGATGGAATTTAATGACTTGGCCCATGATCCCAATATGAAAGAAGTGCTGACCCAACTCCGATCCGAACACGACCAATGGATGAAAAAAGTTTTGGATGTGGGCTTGATCCCAGAAGCCATAATGAGGCGTTGGGAAGAAAAGAACAATCGATCCATTTATGAATGGATAAGAACTCAAGAGGATTTTTATGACGACTTGCTACTGATGTCCTCAACAGCAGATGAAAACATACTTTTTGAAGGATTAAATCATCCTAACGAAGCCGTTCGATATTGTGCAGGACAAGGCCTTTACAATCTGGATAAAAAAATAAAAAACAGCACCATTGAGCGATTAATACAAAAACTGGATGATTCCATTGTTAATGTAAGTATTAGTGCCGCCAGAGTATTACTGAAGCATGAGTCACCATCGAATAAAATATTTAAAATATTGTCTCAAGGATTAGAGGCAGAAAACGAGTGGACGCGTTTACAAACAGCTTTGGTTTTGGATGATTTTCAGGATGCCCTCCGCGCTTTGGAAAGTACGGCTCAAAATCATATCAATAGCGATCCCAATAAATATGTAGTCCGGGTTCTCAATCACGGATTAAATGTTCTCAATGGGACTATGAACAAAGTCAAATAATCTGATTTTTTTTAACAGCTACCATTTAAAATCTTAAATAAGTAGCAATATTCAAAAAAAACTTTATTTTTGGTAAAGCGTTCGTGTACGCACACAAAAAAGCATATTTAAACTTTAATCAACATAAGTTATGGATTTAAACAGAAGGAAATTTATCAAAGATGCCTCACTGGTTTCTGCTGGAGTGATCGCTGGAGTAAGTGGGGTTAGTGCTGCCAGTAGTTCGATGAGTGCCCAAAGTTACAGGAGAATAATAGGCTCCAATGATCGTCTCAACGTGGGGATTGTAGGATTTTCGAGTCGAGCCAAAGGTTCACTTATCCCTGCTTTTCAAGGGCATACAAAACAACAAAACTGCCAGATTGTTGGTGTTTCTGATATTTGGAACAGAAGGAGAGACGAGGGAAAAGCGTTTCTAGAAAAAACAACTGGTAACAAAATCGAAACATGGAGGAACAATGAGGAAATGTATGACAAAAATCAAATTGATGCTGTCATCATCTCAACTGCCGACTTCCAACATGCCCTTCATACCGTTCAAGCCGCCAATGCCAAAAAGGACGTATATGTTGAAAAGCCATTTGCCGAAACCATGGAAGATGCCAGATTGGGAAAAAAAGCCGCCAATGATGCTGGAATTGTTCTTCAGGTAGGATCACAACGAAGAAGTGGGAAAAACTATCATGCTGCCAATAAATACATCAAATCTGGCGCTTTTGGAGACGTAGTAATGGTTGAAATGACATGGAATGTCAATCAGCCCGGAAGATGGAGAGTGTATCCCAATAAAGTAAGTGACATCAAAGAATCTGACGTAGATTGGAAAAGATATTTGATGAACCGACCCTATCAAAAATGGGATCCTAGAAAATATTTAGAATACCGATTGTTCTGGCCCTTGTCTTCGGGTATTCCTGGACAATGGATGGCGCACCAAATTGACACCGTTCATTGGTTTTCAGATTTGGCACACCCCAGAAGTGTTGCTGCCAATGGCGGTATCTACCTTTGGAAAGACGGACGATCCAACTTTGATACCATGACGGCAGTATTTGATTACGGTCCTTTGGATGATCCAACCTCTGGATTCCAAGTGGTATATTCTTCGCGCTTTACCAACTCTGCGGGAGGAACCAAAGAAATTTATTACTCCAACGGCGGTGAATTAAACATGAAAACCAACAAAGTAACTCCCAATGGAGGGCTTACTAAAAGATTTGCCGATCAAATGAACATGAAACCCAATCAATTAAATGAATTCTCATTATCAGATTTGGAAACCAAAGTGGTTACTTCTGCCAATACAGGGGTGGACAACATGACTTCCAATCATATGCTGAATTGGCTGGAATGTGTTCGCTCAAGAGAAAAAACCAATGCACCGGTTGAGGCAGGTTACAACCACTCTATTGCAAATATCATGACAACAGCCTCGATGAGAACTGGTCTCAAAGCTACCTTTGACGAGGAAAATCAAGAAGTGTTAGCAGGAGGTAAAATCTTTAAATATTAACCATTGTTATGATTCGGGCTTTTTTTTTAATCAGTGCGCTTTGCATCTTCTCGATGTCATGCAATGAACAACCCAAAACAACTGAAGCAGATTCCGCTTCGGTTGTTTTTGTTAACGATACAGCTAACCAAAAAGTTGACGTACAACTCAATGGAAAGCCATTTACCAGTTACCATTATCAAGCTTCATTACCAAAACCCGTTCTTTTTCCTTTGGTTACTGCCAGTGGAAAAACACTGACTAGAGGTTTTCCTATTGACCCCCAACCAGGAGAGAGAGTTGACCACCCACATCATATGGGACATTGGTTCAACTATGGAGACGTTAATGGTTTGGACTTTTGGAACAACTCCGATGCCATTCCAAAAGAAAAATTGAAAGACTATGGTAAGATTGTACACAGTGAAATTGTAAAAATAAATCAAGAAGAAGGCAGTCTCACCACCAAAAGCACCTGGCAAAGCACTTCGGGTGAATCCATGTTGGAGGAAACCACAGTTTTTAAATTTTCGCAAGAAGGAAACACCAGAATTGTTGATCGATACAGCACACTCACAGCCCTTCAAGACATTTCTTTCAAAGATAACAAGGAAGGCGTTTTTGGGGTTCGAGTAACCCGTGCTATGGAATTACCCGCCAAAAAGCCAGCGATTTTTGTAGATGCACAAGGCAATCCCACAGAGGTAAAAGTCTTGGACAATACCGGAGTGAATGGTAATTACCTCAGTAGTGAGGGATTGGAAGGAAATGACGTTTGGGGAACCCGTGCAGAATGGGTAAAACTCTACAGTACCATAAATGAAGAAGCTGTTTCTATAACCATTATGGACAATCCTAACAATGTGGGATATCCCACCTATTGGCATGCCAGAGACTACGGTCTTTTTGCAGCCAACCCACTGGGTCAAGAAGTTTTTTCTAAAGGTAAAGAAGCCTTAAACTTTGCTTTAAAAAAGGGAGAATCTGTTAGTTTTCACTATCGAATGTTGATACATAATGGATCGGTTTTAGCCCCTAAAGACATCAATAAATTTTCCTTGGTGAGCTCTAAATATAAAAGTTTTTTTGACGGAAACGACCTCTCCCAATGGATGATTCCCGAGAACAACATCTGGTGGTCTGTTGAGGATAAAACATTAAAAGTCAAAAGCGGTCCTGACCAAAAAGGATCAACCCTTTGGACCAAAGACAAATTTGATAATTTTCGTGTTCGATTAAAATTTAAGTTTGGCCCTGGAACTGTGGATTCAGGGATTTTTATGCGTGGTGACGATGCCCGTAATCCACAAGTCCAAATCGGAATTTCAGGATCACTCAAAAGAGACATGACAGCTTCACCTTACGTCCCCAAGCAGGGCTATCCCAAAGAAGCTACTTTGGTGAAGGAACTGCTCAAACAAGACGGTTGGAACGAAATGGAAGCGGAAGCGATCGGTAACCGCTACCGAGTATGGCTCAACGGCAAACAGGTGATGGACTATACACTTGAAGACGCTAATTTATCTGGCCCAGTAGGTCTACAACTCCACGGTAAAAGAGAAATGGAGATATGGTATCAATCCATTGATATTGCGAGATTCTAAAAAAAGTCATCCATTTGATAAACCGCCATCATTATTTAAATAATTTAGATGGCGGTTTTATTTTTATTAACTCAGAACAACAAACTTTTAAAGCATGTTAAAAAAACTATTGATTGGCAGCACCATACTTCTCTCCCTACAATTCAATTGGGCACAACAAACCCAAAAGCAACTCGATCAAATCATCAAGGAATGGGCTGCACCCAATGAATTCCCAGATCACGTTATCTTAAGTGCTGCAGTCGACCCCTCACAATCGATTGGTGTCAACTGGCGTACCCATGCCAATAATACTGAGGGCTACTTAGAGATTGGAATCGCTGGTCCAGGGCCCGATTTTAGAAATGATATTAAAACTTATCCAGCTGATAGAACGCTTATCAACTCGGCAGAGGCCTCCAAAGATGGTTTTGAATCTTCCTTTTTTGAAGTACAACTCAATGGATTAAAACCCAACACACTTTACGCTTATCGCGTGGGTAATGATCATTTCAAAAGTGAATGGCATCAATTTTCAACTGCCAGTGACCAATCCACTCCCCTGTCCTTCTTGTATGTGGGTGATGCACAAAATTACATTTTGGAATTGTGGTCGAGGGTGATCAGAAATGCCTACAAAAAAGCACCCAATGCAGACTTTTTTATCCATGCAGGAGATTTGATCAATACCGCCCACGATGAAAGTGAATGGAATGAATGGTTTGCCGCAGGAGGATTTATCCATAGTGAAATACCTGCCATTGCCGTACCAGGAAACCACGAGTATCGCGGATTAAATGCCAATAGACCTCGAGACAAACGGGAGCTTTCCATTCAATGGAACGCACAGTTTGGGTTTCCAAAAAATGGCCCTCAGGAATTGCTCAAAACCTGTTACTATGTAGATTATCCCAACCTAAGGGTGATTGCCCTCAATAGCAATAGGGCCATCGAACTTCAGTCCCAATGGCTGAAAAAAGTTTTGCAAGAGAATGACAAAAAATGGACCGTGGTAACCTTCCATCACCCTATCTTTTCTGCATCAACGGGAAGAGATAATCCCGAGCTACGCAAACACTGGAAACCACTGTTTGATCAATACAATGTGGACTTGGCGCTTCAGGGTCACGATCACACCTATGCCAGAGGGGCAATATATGAAAATCCCATTCTTGTGAATAAAAATGATCAAAACAAAACCGTAAAGGGCCCTGTATATGTCGTCTCTGTTAGTGGTGGGAAAATGTATTCTGTCAATGAGTCGGGATGGGATGAATTTGGAGCCGTTCAAGAAAAGAACGGAGAACGCAAACAGTTATTTCAGCACATTTCTATCGATGGTGATCAATTGATTTATCGTTCTTTTACCGCCACAGGAGAGTTGTTTGATCGTTTTGAGCTTTTGAAACAAAATGGCAAAAATCAATACATAGACTAAAATTTGGATTTTATCTTTTTCAGATGCACAAAACTTTGTTTCCATGCACTCTTGATTTTAAAGAAGTGAACAGCCCAGTTTTGCATGTCACCCTCGTGCTTTTGAGTTTTATGTTTACAATCCAATTACAATCACAGGAGCCTAAAGAAATCATACTGTTGATTGGACAATCCAATATGGCTGGTAGAGCAAACTTGCTGGATCAGGATTACCAAATCGTTCAAAACGCCTTTCTGCTGGACAGTACCAATCAATGGCTTCCCCTAAAAAATCCCCTAAACATTCACTCTTCGATCAGAAAAGCAGCCCGTATGCAAGGGTTTAATTTAGGATACCCCTTCGTTCAAGAAATACTCGCTGATGATTTTATTCAACCCATCGGGCTGGTTGTCAACGCCAGAGGGGGTAGCAAAATTGATCAATGGATTCCCGAAACACATTACTTTAGGGAAGCCATCAGAAGAAGTAAAACTGCCATTGGAGATCGGGGGAAGATCATTGCCTGCTTTTGGCTTCAAGGAGAAAGCAATCTGAATGATAAAGATCCGGATTATGTCAACTACTTCGAAAAACTCAAATCAATCATCTACACTTTGAGAAAGGAACTCAATAATGACCAAATGATTTTCATTGCTTCAGAGCTGAACAAAGACCGACGAGAAAATAAAATTTTCAAAAAAATGCTGGACAGACTCAATACAGAAATCCCCCATGCAGCATCCGTAAAATCCGAGGGAACCTCGACATATGACGGCACACACTACGATCACAATAGCCTTGAAATATTGGGAAAAAGATTTGCAGTGAAATTTAAGGAGTTGTATATCAAACAAAATCAAGTACTATGAAGCTTAAAACTTTTATCTCTCTTATAATTATACTCACTACCCTACTCTTTCAGAGTTGTGGAGAAGAAAAAATTCAACCCAAAAGTTTAAGAGTCGATTTGATGCGTAATGCAGATTATATAGGCCTTAATGGTAAAAGACAATCTCTTTTGTTGCATGACGATATTTTGACCGAAGGGAAATATGAAATTGCTAAAGTTCAATCTGAAAACCCACTATTCCATTGGATACTGGACGACCAATCTCAAAATACCATCGCCTATCAGATTCTGGTAAGCAGTGATCGGAAAGAATTAGATCAAAATAAAGGAGATTTTTGGGACAGCGGAAAAGTAAATACCCAAAAGTCCTCTTCCTTATATGGGGGTAAACCTCTTCAAAAAAACAAGGTCTATTACTGGAAGGTTAGATACTGGGAAAACGCGGGTCATAGCTCTGGTTATTCAGAAGCTAGAGCATTTGTCATTGACCCTAATGCCTCTTCAGAAAAATTTTCTCAAGAACCACTAATCGCTACAGATGAGTTTCCCGAAATGACCAAAACCTCAGAGGGAAACTTTTTTCTAGATTTTAGAAAAGCGGCTTTTGCCAAGCTAAAAATAGAATTGAGTTCGACAAAAGAAGATGCTGTCCTTATCAATGTTGGTGAGATGAAACAAAAAAACGAATTATCCATCGATACCAATCCTGGGAGAAATATCAGATATTATCAAACCCAACTGAAATTAAAGCCCGGAAGACACTGGTATGAAATCTCTTGGCCAGAAAACAAAAAAAGGGCCAGCAATCGTTTTATGACACAAATGCCAGACTATATCGGAGAAGTCTATCCATTTAGATTTGTAGAACTAAAAGGTTATCAAGGAGATTTAAAAGCTCCTCAAGTGGTCAGAACAATGGTCAATTATACGTTCGAAGAATCGGCCTCCACTTTTGATTCCAGCAATGAAGTATTGAACCAAGTTTGGGATTTTTGTAAATATTCCATGAAAGCTACCAGTTTTTGTGGCTATTATGTGGACGGTGACAGAGAGCGAATTCCTTATGAAGCCGATGCATTTATCAATCAACTTTCTCATTATGCCGTGGATGCAGAATACGGTATTGCTAGAGGAAGTATGAAACATCTGTTGTTTAACCCAACATGGCCCACCGAATGGACGCTTTATAATATTTTGATGGCTTGGTATGATTATCTCTATACTGGAGACAATCGTTTTATTGTAAAATACTATGATGAACTAAAAATCAAAACACTAATGGACTTGTTGGATGAGACGGGTCTCATCAGTACTTTGACCGGAAAACAAACCGAAGTGTTTTTTGAGAAATTACACAAAAATCACTGGGGCAAAAACAACAATCTGAGAGACATCGTGGACTGGCCTCAAGCGAAGCCCCCTGGAGGATATGAAAACCTAGATCATTTTACAGGGACAGAAAAAGAGTATCCTGGGGAAAACGACGGTTATGTATATCAAACATATAATGCAGTGGTAAACGCCTTGTATTATGGAGCACTAAAAATAATGGAAAAAATTGCTCTTGACTTGGATCAAAAAGAGGATTTAATCTTATTTCAAACCCAGAGTCAAAAACTTAAAAAAGCCTATCTGGATGTCTTTCAAGACAAAACCAATGGATTGATCAACGATGGAGAGAATACTGACCACAAATCACAACATGCCAATATGTTTGCCCTTACTTTTGGTTTGATCCCAGAAAAAGATATCCAAAATGTAGTTAAGTATATAGAACACAAAGAGATGTCATGCAGTGTCTATGGATCACAAATTTTGTTAGAAGGGCTTTTTGATTATGGGGGAGCGAATCATGCCATAGGCCTTATGGCTGCCAAAACTGAAAGGAGCTGGCACAATATGATTCGCTACGGATCAACCATTACCATGGAAGCCTGGGACAAAAGATACAAACCCAATTTGGATTTAAACCACGCTTGGGGTGGAGCACCTGCCAATATCATCGTCAGAAAAATGATGGGAATAGCCCCCTTGACCCCCGGAGCACAGAACATTAAAATCCATCCTAAAATCGGAAGTCTAAAATATGCAAAGCTGAAAACCAGTTTTATATCAGGAACAGTTGAGGTTGAGTGTCGTCAGACTGATAGTACTTTCACAATGAAGATCAAACTGCCTGGAGGGGTTAAGGGAGATCTTATAATACCCGCCCTCAAGGGAGGGGAAAAACTGTATATCAACGGTAAACCCACCCAAAATAAACCGGAAAAAGGATATTTTCATTTGAAGCATTTTTCCTCAGGAAATAATTTATTAGAAGTAAAATGATTAAAATGAATCCGATTAGTTCAAAATTTCTGAAAACTTATTATCTTTAAAATAAAAATTCATGGCAACATACGAATGTAATAATTGCAACATGGCGGTCAACGCAAGTTGTGCCAAATGTGATCAAGCTTTGGTTGATGATATCCTAAAGTTAGATGATGGAACTGAAGTTCAAATTTCCAGATGTCCCGAATGTGAAGGCAAGATCAAGTCACCCTCCTGTTGTGGTGTTGAAATGGTTTGCAACAATTAAATTTTAACTTAATAAATTACCCAATGAAAAAATTACTAATTCTAATTCTCTTAGCCACAGCTTCTATGACTCAGGCGCAAGATTTTAAAGGTTTGGACAAAAGTCCCATGGATCGAGTCTTTTACCCTGCGTCCAATCGAGTAACGGACAAAGCTATGGTAATCACTTACAGCCGACCTCAATTGAGAGGAAGAAATTTAGAGGATGTCGTACCCACGTACAAAATATGGAGAACTGGAGCTAATGAAGCTACAGAGATCAGACTTTATAAGTCTATTAAATTGGGAGACACCGTAATTAAAGCGGGTACATACACCATGTATTCCTACCCCAAAGACGAGTCCTCAGAAATCATCATTAATTCAGCCACCAACGTCTGGGGAGCCTACGGCTATGACAAATCAAAAGACGTTGCAAGAATTGAGGTACCCGTAATGGAATCAACCGAATACCTCGAAGCTTTTTCTTTTGCCTTCAGCGGTGAAGGAAACAATGCCGTTCTTCACGGCGGTTGGGGAAATGTAAGGGTAGAGATTCCCATTACCATTCTATAAGTCAAACGAAACCATCTACTAAACCCCTTTCATAGGGGTTTTTTTATTTGCTTAAGTTGTTATGTTCAATAGTATTTTTAAAGTAATTTAGTCCATCATTTACAAATCTTATGAAGGAACTTTTGCTGGATTTTTACGAACGTTTAGGAATCAGCCCTGCAATGGCTAAGGATTTAGAAGCCATTACCTTTGGGGTCATCATTGGACTATTGGCCTTTATTTTTTGGATGGTCAGTAAACGAATTTTTAGGCTGATTTTTTTGAATGTTTCCAAAAGGACAAAATCAAAATTTGATGATTTTTTAGTTAAAAATAAAATCCCAGAAACCCTCTCTCTGTTTCCACCACTCTTCCTTCTCATTGGTTTTCTCCCCCAGTCACTGAACTCCTTCTCCCTACTCCAAGAACCGTTGGCCTCCATATTAGAGATTTTGGGTGCCATTTTCACCATACTTCTGATAAGGCGTTTGTTGAACTCTGTTAAAGACTTTTTTAAAACCCTCAAAAATTTTAAAGACAAACCCATTGACAGCTACATTCAAGTCATTATGATTTTTGTGTGGTTTGTTGGAGTCATGTTTATTTTCTCCATATTATCGGGCAAGGACATCGGTACCTTTTTGGCAACTTTGGGGGCACTTTCGGCTGTTATTTTGTTGATTTTTAAGGACTCTATCCTCGGTTTTGTGGCAAGCATACAAGTAACCGTCAACGACACGGTAAGAATAGGTGATTGGATCACCATGAAAAGCTACAATGCCGATGGAGATGTAATAGAAATCAACCTTTCGACAGTCAAAGTACAAAACTTTGATAATACCATTACCTCCATCCCTACTTACAAGTTAGTTTCGGATTCTTTTGTGAACTGGAGAGGGATGAGTGAGTCGGGAGGTAGAAGAATCAAACGATCATTGCTGATTCGAGTTTCGAGCATCACGTTTGTTGAGGATCAACAACTGCAAGAACTGGAGAAAATTGAACGCATTGCTGACTATATCCGCCAAAGAAAGGAAGATATTGAAGTTGAAAACCGAGCCAATAAAACCGACAAGTCTCTGCTACTCAATGGAAGAAACATGACCAATATTGGACTTTTTAGACGCTATGCATTGGACTATCTGAAAAATCACCCTGAGATCAACAAGGATTTAACGGTAATGGTCAGACAACTGGCTCCCACCTCTGAAGGGGTTCCTCTGGAGGTTTATGTTTTTGTCAAGGACAAAGTATGGGTCAATTATGAACGCATCATGTCTGATATATTCGATCATTTGCTGGCAGCCATTCCTTACTTTAAACTAGAATGTTTCGAGTATGCATCTGGCTCCAAATTCCCCAATAATCAAAAGCAATAAAATTATTTTTTATTGAATTTTTCTCTCAAATTCTCATTACTTTTAACGTCTATCTTCTAAAAAAATTGACTTATTATGGACTTTTCTCAACTCTACACACCTGGATTTAAAAATAGAAACAAGGCACATTTTGCCGCCATTGTCAATCTGGCTTTGGCAGACGATCACATCTCAGAAGAGGAAAAGGCTTTTATTGATCGACTTGCCATATACCTCGAAATTGATCCCGATGAAGTTGCTGAAATCATGGAATCTCCCGACAAATACAAAGGCGCACCTCCCGCTGACAAAAACTCCCGATTGGAGAGACTTTATGACCTTAGTAGAATGGTTTTTGCAGATAATATTGCCGATGACAATGAAAAAAAATTACTCAACAAATTGGTAATTGGACTTGGTTTTGATGCAGATAGCTCTGACAAAGTAGTGGAAAAAGCCCTTGAAATGGTAGCCAAAGGGATTGACGTAGATGATTTTATAGAAACCTTCGAGATTTAGTAGCTTAGATCGCTTACATAGTAACCCATTTCTTCATCAACCATCATTTCTTCACGATCGATATAGACCGAAATGGGGTAACCTTTTTCCGAGTTGTACTCTACATTTAAAACATGTACCTTATCCTTTTCAGATTGTTCTATCAGGTCAAATAATTGATCAATGGTTAGAATCCCCCCATGCTCATCCTTATCATAGGAGTCTGTATTTACATTTACTATTCTTCCATTGACAACTTGAATTCTCTTTGGAAGGGTAGCCTCCCTTATACAAAAGCAAGAAATTTTGAAGGTGCAGCTATACGAATCAATGGCCAGGGCCTCCCATTTGTTTTTGTTAATTTCAAAATCACTCAGCGGCTCCATCTTTTCCTCGTTGCATGACAACAATATAAGAGCCAATGAAGACAAAAAATAAGATTTCATTTGAATCACTGATCTAGGTTTGATTAAATAACAAACATATTGCCAACCGACCTATTTGAAAACTTTCTGGTACCGCCAGTAGGATACAGCCCCCAATAGAGCTACAATAACGACGGCATAGTACACAAAGCTTGGAGTGATGATTTTATCCCCACTGGCATAGGAGTGCAATCCAACCAAATAGAAATTCACTCCAAAATAGGTCATTAATATACTGGCAAAGGATACTATACTCATAAAATTAAAAGTCCAATTTCCTCTCAATCCAGGAACAAAACGCATGTGAATTACAAAAGCATAAATCAGAATGCTGATCAAAGCCCAAGTCTCTTTGGGATCCCAACCCCAATAGCGTCCCCAACTTTCATTGGCCCACATCCCTCCAAGAAAATTTCCTATGGTCAACATGATCAAGCCAACGGTAAGCGAGAGTTCATTGATGATGGTCAACTCCTTAATGTTTAAATCTATTTTTACTTTATTCTTTTTACTGGCAATGGAGATCAGAATCAAAGCAACCACTCCGATAATCATACTGAGAGCAAAAGGGCCATAACTCCCCACAATTACGGCTACATGAATCATCAACCAATAACTGTCTAGTACAGGCTGTAAGTTGGCAATGGAAGGATCCATCCAATTCCAATGGGCAATCATCAATACCATCGATGAGACGAAAGTAGTGGCTGCTAGGGTCAACTCCGATTTTCTCCCGAAGATTAATCCAAAGAACATGGTGGCCCAAGCGACATATATCATCGATTCATAAGCATCACTCCAAGGCGCATGACCGGAAATAAACCAACGGGCAACCAGTCCTGCAGTATGGAGCAGGAAAAGAAGGAGTACACTCCCTTTGAGAAGATTGACACTATAATTCAAAATTTTTCCCTCCCGAAAGATTTTAAAGATCAATAACACAAAAAGTAACAATCCCACATAAAGGTACCAACTAAAAAGTTTTTTGAAAATATCGTATTGGTTGTAAAGTATTTCGGCTTCAATCTTATCTTCAGAGGGCAATACAGCACCCCCAAATTTCTTCTGAAACCCTTCTAGGCTTTCCAATAAATTATCCGCTTGAGTATAATCTCCGTCTGCTCTGGCCAACCTCAAAGAATTGAAATACAAGGGTAAAATATTTTGAACATAAAGAGAGTCTTTACCTTTAAAAGAGGCTTCATTCAACTCGGGATAAGAGACCCACTTATTGGATGCATCATCGGGAATGGGAAAAACCCTCATAACTTTTCCTTCCAAGGCAGAATACAAAAGGTTGACCCTTTTGTCCACCTCAATAAAATCTTTTTGGAATTGATTGGGAACAGCAGCCCGATAGGCTCCCTCCAAATGAGAGGAAATTTTATAATTGCCTTTATTGTCAAAAAACGAAACCAACGAGGCATACTTTTGTTTGGTGTGCACCCCAATTATTTTACGCAGACTATCGTTACCTCTCTTGAGATAAATAATGGGAACATTGTACCACAGGGCAGGACTTTCAATAATCGACATCATCACCTGATCTGCATTAAGCTCCCCGTAGTGATCTCTTTTGCTGACCTTACGGAGCAGTTCGGAAGAAAAAGTATTGGCCGGCTTCATCCTTCCACCTGTATCTTGAATAACTAGGCTGCCAAACTTCTTCGCATGTTCCTTGGCAATGGTGTTGGCACTGACCAGAGAGTCAAAGTCAAAACTGTTGTTTGGGAGATGATCATGATCTTGAGCATTTAAACCCAAAGAGCCCAACAAAAACAATGAAGAAACGAGGATTTTCTTTTTTTGTTTAATTTTCTCCAATGCATTTGACAAATCGTTAAATCTCGTTTTTCCGAGAAAGAAAATACCCATCATGCTCAAATAAAGAAGAATATAGGCTAAATAAGTAACCCAAGTTCCCCAAAAATCGTGATTGACCGAAAGTACAGTTCCTTTTTCATCGGGATCAAATGAAGCTTGAAAAAAACGAAATCCTTTGTGATCCAATACGTGATTCATGTAGATGTCA
>Ga0209603_1002091_pt1 | contig 19200 bp, 17 predicted proteins | sample COGITO_mtgs_1206_FD_184812 | JGI IMG/M metagenome (GOLD analysis project Ga0209603, IMG submission 184812) | Pelagic marine microbial communities from North Sea - COGITO_mtgs_120607 (SPAdes) (version 2) | ecosystem: Environmental > Aquatic > Marine > Epipelagic ... | reverse complement strand
ATTTTACCATGTCTTTTTTAAAAAAGACAAATCAGAAAAGAGCTTTTTATTATTTAAATTTTTCTAAAACATATCGTCCTCCTAGCTTGTATGATTTTTTAAGTAACTCTACATTTAGTTTATATGAAAATCAGTTAGATCTAGAACCCGAGCACAAGTCAACCTATGAAATTGGATATAGGCTCAATAGAGTGGCAGTAATAGGCGAAGCCTCTTATGATTTAAACACTTCATTTTTTAATTATAGTTATTTAAACAAGATGAAAAATATAATAGTGGAGGGTACTCCCGCTCAATTTTCGGTAAACTCGGGAGCAGCAAGTATTTTTGGATTGGATGTTAAATTAGAATTGAGCCCTACAGTATCATGGATAAACTTTAAGTTTTTACTATCGAACTATTATTTTTCAGATTTTCAATCATTTCCCATGCAACCAGATAAGATTTTCAAAAATATAATTACACTAAAAACTCGCTGGCTAAACGTTGATTTCATCAATAGAAATGAGGGTGAGAAAGTACTATCTACTTATTCAAATGATGGTGAAATCATTCAGAATAAATTGGAACCTAACATTGGGTTTGATTGTACGGTTTACCAAAATATTAATCTTCGTTTTATTAAATCTTCCATAAGTATAAGTGGGAAAAATCTTTTAAGCAAAGAGACATCACTTGGCGGTATCTCTATCTATGATAAAAGATATTATCTATCTCTGAATGTATCGATATAATATTTTCTTTTACAGCATCTTTTTTTTCTTGTTCAGTTGTACAAGTAATCCTTTTTGGGAGGATCCAAAGACTATTGACCGAACATTAAAAGGTACTATTTCCTTAGTAAATTCAAATTATTCTCATCCTATTCTTCTGTGGGATAATTACTCTGAAGAGATTTCTGAGACTGACAGTGCGGGTAATTTTTTGTTGAACTTAAGTAGTATCTACAATCAAACCAATGTGGGCTCTGGTGAATTGAAGTTGTACTTTTTCGCACTTAATTATTACATAGATTCAGCTTCTGTTTACCTAGTAGAGGGTCTATTTTCCGATAATCAAACTGATTTTGATAGGGAAGGCAACCTGATTAAAGACATATCATTAAGAAAAAAAGTTGATGGAGAGATCATTTTTAATAATGAATTGTTATCAGAAGATACTCTGGATCTTAAATTTGTTTTTGAGATTTTTGAACCGCTTGTTATAAAATCATATGTATATATAGACCCAAATATTGAATGTGCTTCAGGTTTATTTTTTTACAATATAGATAATGAAGAAGTAACAATATATCGTCACTCAACTATCAGCGATGAAGGTATTTTGGTTCAAGATCAATTAAAATATAATGATTATGAAGTAAATGATACCCACCTCTGGAATTATATTGTTGCGATGGACAAAGTTAATCTGAATGCAGGAAGATATATTATGAAACCATATTTTTTGATATTGGATAACTCTCCTAAAAATACTTCAGATTTATATTCATTAGAATTTGATAAAAACTATTTAAATATTCCATCGGATATAAAAAGTGATACACTTTATATTGAATAAAAATAAAAGAAGATTTTAATTCCTTGAATTAAAAAAGTTGACCTAAGTTTAGATCTAATTTTTTTTAATTATTGGAGCAGTTAGTACCATGGCAAATAATGTACACGAGTTTAATGATGCAAATTTTGAAAATGATGTAGAGAAATCAGATATACCAGTTCTCATTGATTTTTGGGCAACTTGGTGTGGTCCATGTAAAGCAATAGCCCCATTAATTGAAGAAGTTGCAAGTGAATTTGAGGGAAAAATAAAAGTTGGTAAGGTTGATGTAGATCAAAACCAAGGCACTGCAATGAAATTTGGTGTAAGGAGTATTCCCACACTTCTAGTTATTAAAAATGGGGAAGTAGTAAATCAGCTAGTCGGAGCTGTTCCAAAAAACAACATTACCGACATATTAAATGAAGTTTTATAAATAAAATAATCGAAAAGGAAAATGAAGCGGAAAACAATTATCATCGGCTCCGGGCCAGCGGGTCTTACAGCAGCAATTTATTTAGCTAGAGCCAATTTAAGTCCATTAGTATTTGAAGGAACTCAACCGGGTGGTCAGTTGACTATTACAACCGATGTTGAGAATTATCCTGGGTTCCCAGACGGGATTATGGGACCAGATATGATGGATCAATTTAGAAAACAGGCAAAAAGGTTTGGTGCTGAATGTGTATATCAAACAGTTGACAAAGTTAATTTATCAGGCTCAACTTTTGAAGTTTTTTCTAATGACCAAAGTTATTCCGCTGAATCAATTATTATTTCAACAGGCGCCTCAGCTCGACTACTAGGCTTGAAAAGTGAATCTGAACTAATGGGCAACGGAGTTTCTGCTTGTGCTACATGTGATGGATTCTTTTTTAAAGATAAAAAAGTTTTAGTTGTTGGTGGTGGGGACTCTGCAATGGAAGAAGCATCTTTTTTAACAAAATTTGCTTCTGAGGTTACAATTGTTCATCGAAGAGAGGAATTTAGAGCATCAAAGATTATGGTAGACAGAGCTCTATCTAATCCAAAGATAAAGGTTGCTTACAACTCGTCAATAGAAGAAATAATCGGTACGAAAGATACTGGTGTAACTTCTGCCATGATAAAAAATACCAAGACTGGTAGAGTTGAAGAAAAAAAATGCGATGGAATTTTTATGGCAATTGGACATATTCCGAACACTCAGCTATTTGATGGAGTAATCGAATTAGATAATGCTGGATACATAATTACAAAACCTGATTCAACATATACTAATGTAGATGGAGTTTTTGCTTGTGGTGATGTTCAAGATCATACATACCGTCAAGCTGTAACAGCTGCAGGGTCAGGATGTATGGCTGCTCTTGATGCTGAGAGGTGGTTGGAAAAATAATAATTTGATTTAGATTATATCCTTTTCTCATGAACTTTAAGTTCAAAGGAAAAAAAATGAATCAAACAAAAAGACTTATCTTTAAACTAAGAGGTCTTGAAAAGTACATTGAAAATAAGAGCTTTTTAAAAGTAAGTAAATTAGAAGTTCATCCTGGAACCATTTATGGAGTTGTCGGGACCGTAGGTAGTGGGAAAACAACTTTACTAAATATTCTATCAGGTGTTGAATCTCAAACAAAAGGTGCAATGCTTTACGATGACAACCCATTCGAGAAAAATTGGTACGGCAAAATTATTCCTAGTGATGATGTCTACTATTCAAAAAATAATAGCATAAGAAAAACCAAGCTAAGAGTATCGTCTTATATTGGTAAAATTTTTCATAAAAAGAAAAATACAATTAAAAAAAGATATTTCAATGAAGGTAGTTTTAAAAATATTTGGTCTCGTAAAATAAATGAACTATCTCCTGGAGAGTTTAACTGGCTAGGGACAATTTTAGCTTGTGAAGAAGACCCCAGGGTCTTATTAATTGATGATTATGGTATGTTTTTCAGTAGTAATATGGAAAAAGACTTTAGGAATAAAATTCTTAAGATGAATAGGACATTAGGGACAACGATAATTTTAAGTGCACCAAGTGATCATTCCTTAAAACATTTTGCCTCTGTTCTTGTCTATCTAGATCATGGACATATCTCTAAAATAAGACCAGGTGTATCAAGAAAACCTAATAGAAATAATAGGTCAAAAAAACCGAGTAGATATAACCGGAATAGTCAAAATAACCGAAAGGTAACTGATAAAAAAAAGTAATTTTTTCATAATTAAATGATAAATACCTCTTACACGAATCAATGAGAATTAAAGGATCTATTTGTTTTGTTATATATTATAGTTCATTACTTTTCTGTCAACCAGATTCACGCTTCAGACCTTTTGACTGGGTGCTCTACAAAGGGTCTGGATCAATTAATTCCATAAGTGAAGGCTTCAATTATGCTTACATAGGCACTGAAGATGGAGGAGTTAAACGGTTAAATACTTTTAGTTTAGTTTTTGATGAACCTATTACTAGTGCCCAAGGCTTAAAGAGTAATACTGCAACCGCAGTTCATTTTGATACTGAAACAGGTTTTCTTTGGGTTGCTTCATCAAACCACCTGCAATATAGCTTTTCCAGAGAGGGAAGTTGGTTTCCATTAACTTTTGAATCATTAGGAATCAGTAGGTTTGATAGGATTAGGAAAATCGGATCATCAATTGGTTATATTTGGTTAGAGCTAAAATCTTCATTTGTAAAAATTGATCATAGCAATGGTAATCTTATTGGTGTATTCTCAAAACCTGATGAAATATCAATTAAATGGAGTTCTGGACCTTATGAAAGAGAAAAAAAAATGGCCGATATCCTTCTAAATTATAGTTTTAATGATGGTTGGATATTAATCGGAGCAGATTTAATAGATAACTTAGGTAGAAGAAGTAGAATTACGACAGGCTTTATCGGGAAACATGGGAATATATATGTTGGCAATGAATATGGAACTCTTTTTCTAACAACAAAAGTAATGCAAACCTTCGACCCGATAGTTCCTGACATTGAGAATTTTGATATATCAGCAATAGGGCAAATGAATGATATACTCTACTTAGGAAGTACTGACTATATTAATTCGAAAGGTCTAACTCAGTTCAATACTTGGAATAATGAAATAGAAAGTTTTATTTTTGAAGAAACCATTAATATGACTCCAACACCAATATTTTCCATTAATGCAGATGAAAATGAATTATGGATCGGAGGAGATGAAATCTTATTATTTCATGATAAAAAAAAGAACTTCTGGAGGACTCTAGGTCAAGAAAGAGGTCTTCCTAGTGGAGAAGTTTTGGATATTCTTGTTGATGAAACACATGCTTGGGTCGCTTCTTCTAGAGGTCTTAGTAGAATTTCTCGAGCAACTAAAAGAGAAGACTCTGCCGGTTTTGAATATCTGTTTTCAGAAATACCTGTCTATGAACTAGAAAACTATGGTAATGATATCTGGATAGGAGCATGGTCTGGTGTCTATGTTTATTCGAAATCATCCCCACAATTAAAAAACAGCATAGAATTCGGGCAGAAATTATTTCCTGAATTAATGTTGCGTATAACATCTATGAAGAAATATGATGATGCTATTTACATAGCTTGTAATGCAGGCATAGTTAAATATAGTGTTAACTCTTCTGAATGGGAATTAATTATAAATGCAGTCCAATATCAAAATAAAAGTATACATAGCTTAGAGATAAAGAATAATAATGTTTTTCTTGGAACTTTAGATGGTTTAGTAAAGATTAATAAGAAAACAGGTTCTATGAAAGAATACTATTTTCCATTTATTGGAAAAGTAAATGAAATGGTATTATTAGATAATATTTTATGGTTAGGAACCAGTAATGGCTTAATTAAGTTTAAATGGAAAACAGGAATATGAATAGACTTATTCAAAATTTATGCTTTTTAATTTTAATGCTCCTCTGCCAAAGTTATATTTTTGCACAGGGCTTTAAAAAACAAAATAAAGAAAAAATAAGTGTTGAAAAGTTTATTCTTGCCCCATTTACGGAGGTCATTAGTAAGGATTCAATGAAAACTGTTATCTTTATGGAGATACCTTTTAGTTCATTACAATTTGTTAAAAAAGGCTCTGAATATGTTACCTATTATCAGGCCTCTATATCCATGAGTGTTGATAAAGGTATGAATATATTTAATAAGGTTTGGCTCGATTCAATGGTAGTTAAAAATTATGAGGATACTTGGTCAAAAAATAAGAATTCAAAACATTTTTTTTCTCAAAATATAAAAATAGGGAATGATTATTCAATAATTGCGGAGCTACAAGATTTAGATACCCGAAAAAAAGGAATCCAAACAAAAAAGATAAAAACTAAAAATTTTAAAAAGATTCCAAATATAATATCGCCTTTATTTTTAATGGACTTAAAAGGCGAATGGGGTTTTGGGAAAGATAAAATCCCAACCATAGGATATAGAGTTCGTGAGATTGGCAATGGTGTTACTTTGAAAATATCTGGTTTAATTAATCGTGAATCATATGCTTTGGGTGTTCTTCTAAATGATGAAGGTTTAATAGATAGTGTTTTTTACGCGGAAGATATTGATGGATCTGGGGGATACTTTAATCAATCAATATTCATCCCTTCTGAAAAATTTAAAAATATTAAAAATAATTTCAATATTTTTTTGAAACAGGGTGGGAAGCTTATTGAACAAAATGTGAGTTTCAGTATATATAGAGCTGGGTTATCAAATTCAATAAGAGATATAGATGTTGCACTTAAGCAAATGAAATATATGCTTGATAACAATCAATCGTTACTTCTTAAATCTAAAAACAAATCAGAAAGAGAAATATCTTTCAGTCAAATCTGGAAAGCTAAGGACCCAACACCATTAACTGAATATAACGAACTAATGGAAGAATATTTTAACCGAGTAAACTATACAATAGAACATTTTGATGGTTGGGAAGCGGGTTGGGAAACTGATAGAGGAATGGTTTACATATTATTTGGTGCTCCAGACGAAATTGATAGGTTCAATTCAAATAATAATTTGAATAAAACTAAGCAAGTTTGGATCTACAGGAAAATAGGAAAAGAATTTTCTTTTACTGATCAAAATGGTTTTGGTGATTTTAGATTAGATTCTCCTTTTTCATTATTTTAGATCATAAAAAAATACTAAAAACTTTTTATATTTTTTTAAATGCAATCTTAATTCTAAAATAATTATTGCTTAAGTTATGACAACAATAATACTATTTTTAACAACATGGCCTATAAAAATTTTTTAAATCTTATTAATTGGATCTCGGGTGATGTAGCAATCGACCTTGGTACCGCTAATACTTTAATTTGGCTGAAAGGTCGAGGTATCGTTGTGAACGAACCTTCCATAGTTACTCGAAATGTTTTAGATGATACCATAGTTGCAGTTGGTGATGAAGCTAAAGCAATGCTTGGAAAAACTCATAGAGAGCTTGAGACTATAAGACCTCTACAAGATGGCGTTATTGCTGATTTTAAAATGACGGATGGAATGCTTCAAGGTTTTATCCGTAAAATTAATTTGAATCGTTTAGCTAGACCTAGAATGGTTATTTGCGTTCCTTCTGGAGTAACTGAAGTAGAAAGAAGAGCAGTGAAAGATTCAGGTGAGAGAGCAAATGCGCGAGAAGTATATTTGATAGAGGAACCAGTAGCAGCAGCAATAGGAATAGGTCTTGATATAAGCAAGCCAATAGGCAATATAATTGTAGATATAGGAGGAGGTACAACAGAAATTGCTGTAATCTCTTTGAATGGTGTTGTGACTAAAGAAACAATTAGAATTGCAGGTGATGAAATGGATGAAGCTGTTTTACAGTGGTTTAGAAATGAACATAAACTTGAAATAGGCCTTGGCATGAGCGAAAAGATCAAAAAAACAGTTGGTTCAGCTATGAAAATGAAAACTGCCGATATAGCTGTAAAAGGTCGAGATCTAGTTTCTGGAATACCCAAAACAATTGAAGTCTCCTCAGATGAAATTCGTCAAGCATTAAAAGATCCTGTGAATCAAATAGTAGAAGCTGTAAAGCGTTGTTTGGAACAAACTCCACCTGAGTTAGCAGCGGATATTCTAGAAAGAGGTATTATTTTAGCAGGTGGGGGTAGTCTTTTAAAAGGGATTGATCAAATAATTCGTGAAAGAACAAGTGTACCCGTTAATGTTTCAGAGGATCCATTATTGTCCGTTGTTCGGGGGACTGGTATGGTATTAGAAAACTTAAAAAAATACGAAGCTGTATTGCTTTAGAGGTATATGCACGGCTTTTATCTTACTATTGTTAGGTATAAAGATCATTTTCTATTTGTTACAACTATAACTCTCTCTTTTTTTTTACTGTTAAATAATCAAAATCCCAACATGGGTGTTCTCAGAGGAAAATCTATTGAACTAGTTTCATTTATTTCTTCTCCAGTTACATTTGTTAAATCCCTGATGTCACTCGAAGTAAAAACAGAATACTTAAGAAAAGAAAATTTACTCTTAGCATTGAAAGTTGAATCCATGCTAAATCTTGAAAATGAAAACAATGAACTGTTGAGGATGCTTGAATTCAAAAAAAGATCGACACTCTCTATGAAGCCCGCAAGAGTTGTAAATAAAGGAATGCAACCGAACCTATTATCAATCGTCATAAATGCTGGAGCCCAAAGTAGTATTCGAAAGAATCAACCTGTTCTTACTTCCTTTGGTGTTATAGGCAAGACGGTAGAAGTTGGAGAAAATGCATCTATTGTTCAGTTAATTACAGATACGAATTATAGATTAAGTGTAAGGATTCTTCCAAGTGGTGCTACCGGAATATTACGGTTCTTGAAAGACGGTTTCGGCCAAATAAGAGAAGTTCAAAAAAATGTTAAAGTAAAAATAGGCGATAAAGTTGTAACATCTGGGTTCAGTGATATTTATCCCTCTGGGTTACCTGTAGGCTCTGTTTCCGGGGTTCTAGATGATAGAGGAAGCTTTCAGAAAGTTGTAAATATAAAGTTACCTAGCGATATTACTTCTTTTCAGAATGTTTTTGTAATTGTTGAGAAAATAGATGAAATGGACTGAAATATTTTTTCCGTTTATATTTGTATGGATCATACAACTACTTTTCGTTGACCTGCTTTCTATTGGAACTGTTAGGCCTGACTTTCCGCTTATAATAATACTTTATTTTTCTGTAAAACAGGGAAGGTTCGCAGGTGTTTTATCCGGGTTCTTATTTGGCCTATTAATAGATCTTTCTGGATCTGCAATGTTTTTTGGCTTATCATCGTTAACATATACGATAGTTGGTTATATATCAGGAAATCTTAAAGGTGTTTATAATAAAATTAGTCCAATATTATTTACAACTAGCTGGATTTTAGTGGTTTTTTTTCATTTTTTAATATTTTGTTTGGTACAATATCAAGAACTTTTGCTAGTTAATAATAGTCTTTTCTTGAGTAAATGGTTTGGGACATCAATTTATACCCTATCCTTTTTAATTATATTTCAATTTTTAATCCCTCTTAATAAAGAATCCAATGTTAAAAGCCGATAATTCTGCTTCTTTTAAACAGTATCTCTTTGCTATGGTTATTACTTGGTTCTTAATTTTAATTTTAATTTTACGTTATTTCCAATTACAGATATTGGGTTATGATCAATATTCAAAAAAAGCAAATTCTAATAGAATAAGGAAAATCACCACATCTGCACCTAGGGGTCTAATATTAGACCGTAATAGGCGAATACTTGTAGATAACTTACCTACTTATATATTAAATACAATACCAGGTGAATTAATTGATAGGAAAAGTACTTTTAGAGCTGTAAGTAATACTCTTGAGTTAGATTCTAATATGGTCTCAAAAAATTATAAAAAATATTATAGAGGTAAATTTATACCAACAAGATTAGCCAAGGATTTAACCTTTAATCAAATATCAAGATTGGAAGAGAATAGAATTGACCTTAAAGGTCTTTACTACCAACAATTTCCTGAGAGGTATTTTCCCTCAAAAACAAGGGCATCTCATATTTTAGGTTACGTAAAAGAAGTAAATAAAGAAATCAGAAACTCATTAATTAACAGAGAAGATTATGAATTAGGTGATATAACTGGATGGAGTGGACTTGAAAAAAGTTACGAGGAATTCCTTAAAGGAAAAAGAGGCGTTCAATTTTATCAAGTAGATGCTTATGGAAGGGAAGCTGGGCATATCATAGATTTTCTACCTATAGCACCTGAACCAGGGCAAAATATTTTGACAACAATTGATATAAATATTCAGCATATGATAGAAAATTTAATGAAAGATAAAAAAGGCGTTGTGATAGTTGGCGTCCCCGAAACTGGAGAAATTCTTGGCGCTGTGAGTGCACCAGATTTTAAACCTGATTTATTTACGGGACGTATATCTGAACAAGATTGGAGATCTGTTTTAAGTGATCCAGACAAACCTTTAGTTAATCGATTTAATAGAGGACTTTATCCGCCTGGGTCTATAGTTAAAATGGTAACTGAGGCAGCTCTTTTACATAATCAAGATTTTGATCCTCATAAAATAGAAGAATGTTTAGGTTCCTATCAATTTGGTGATAGAGTTTTTGGTTGTTGGAGTACTGAAGGACATGGAAGTGTAAACTTAACAATGGCTATCAGTAAATCTTGCGATATCTTTTTTTATAAAACAATTGATTATTATAATTTAGATATTCTTTCTCAATTCTTCACAGCATTTGGTTTTGGTCAACCAGTTGGTGTTGATATTGAAGGTGAATTAAAAGGTATAGTGCCAACAGTTGAGTATATGAATAACAGATACGGAAGATCTGGTTGGAGCAAAGGTGCTCTGCTAAACTTCTGCATTGGTCAAGGCGAAATTTTAGTGACACCAATACAAGTTTTTAATTATATAAATATAATTTCAACAAGAGGAAATACATCATTACCACACTTTGTAAAGCTAAATAAAATGAAAAAAAACAAAACTCTTGATATCAATGAAGAGCACTGGGACAGAATTATTTTTGATATGAAAGAAGTTGTAATAGCTCCTTTGGGAACAGGAAGAAATGCTGATCCAAATATTAATGGATTAGAATTATACGGAAAGACTGGTACAGCAGAAAACCCGCATGGTGATGATCATGCTTGGTTTATTGGATGGATGGAATTAAATGATTTGAAGTTCTCTGTTGTTGTTCTATCTGAAAACGGAGGTTCCGGAGGTAGTGTAGCGGCTCCAATTGCTCGAAAAATTTTTGAAAATTTAGTGAAAGAAAATAGATTATTATCTCAAAATGATATTAAATAAAAGTTTTTCGTATTCAGAATTACCCTTTAAAATAATTTGGTCAGCAGCTTTCTTGTGTTTTATTGGAATAGTTGTTTTAAATAGTATTTCTCAAAACCATACTGGAGGTTTTTTATCAAATCCGTTTACTAAACAAATAATCTTTTTGATTCCAGCTTTTCTGCTTTCATTTATAATTATCCATATCCCACGATATAGTATACATAAATATTCATATGCTTTTTATTTTATAGGTATAATTATTGTTCTTTTACCTTTTTTTAGTGAATCTCATGCGGGAACATATCGCTGGCTGAACTTTGGACTTCCTTTTTCAATTCAATCATCTGAATTTGCTAAAATATTTACTACAATCGCTCTTGCGAGGTATTTATCAGATAATACACTTCATATGAAAAAATTTAGCTCAGTTATAATTCCAATTTTGCTAGTTTTAATCCCAACTATTATTGTCTTAAATCAGCCAGACTTAGGGACATCTATAGTTATGATGACCCCTATTTTACCAATGCTTTATTGGTCTGGAGCCAGACCCTTCTATCTTTTTTTAATATTAGCCCCAGTTTTCAGTATGTTAACGGCTTTTGATACTACCGTTTTCAGTATTTGGGCCATAATTTTAGGAATCACAATCATTCTTGCTAGGCCTATTTTGGTTATTTCATTGTTTTTATTTTTTGGTAATATATTTTTAGGCTTATTGTCTCCTCTGATGTGGAACTCCTTGTCTAAATACCAACAAAGCAGGATTTTAACATTTATTAATCCTGAGAAAGACCCTTTAGGGGCTGCATATCAAATTATTCAAAGTAAAACTGCGATTGGCTCTGGAGGACTCTTAGGGAAAGGTTGGGGGGAGGGCACTCAAACGCATCTTAAATTTCTTCCAGTTCAAGAATCTGATTTTATTCTATCTGTTCTCGGTGAAGAAATGGGGTTCGTTTTTATCTTAACGGTTCTATCTACTGTTGGATTCTTGATATCACAAATAATAAAAAATTCCTATGAATCGAAAGATAGATTCTCTAGTCTAGCGCTAATAGGGATTGCGACTATTTTACTTGCTCATGTTTTTGTCAATACCGCAATGACAGTAGGGTTGATACCTGTTAAAGGGCTACCCTTTCCTTTTATCTCTGCAGGGGGTTCATTCTTAGTAACCTGCTTCATAATGATAGGCTTAGTATCAAAGCTTTCAATAAATTATGTAGACTGATAAACTTATTTGATGAGGTGTCTCATTAGAATAAGTTTATGTAGTTAAAATAGGGAGTTTTTCACACATACAATGATTTATATTAAAATTATCCTTCAATACGTCCTTCCTGTCTTTTTCTTTTTTTCTTCTTTGAGCGGTCAAGGTAAAGATTCTTCAAGGGAATTAAAACGACTAAATGCTAAAATTGATCGTGTTAGGGTGATGGTTGATTCACTTGAGCTAGATAATCAAATCCTTCTGCCTGAACTAATGAGCGCATTTAAGCAAGCGGTAAAAAGCAAATCACAGCAGGATTCAATTACGCTAGTCCTACTGAAACGCATAAATACACTCAGTAATAAAATAACAAAACTAGAAACAAAATCACATTACATGGATAGTACCAGCTTAGAAATTTTTAATAAACTTGTATTAGTTGATAATAAAATAGTCACTTTGACAAATAGTTACAATGAAATGGCTAAACTCCGTTCTGGAAGTCCAATATCATCTGAGCCAAGATTCAATTCAGCAGAATATAAGAACACCTACATGAAAAGTTTATCTCATTTTCAGAATCAAGAATTTTCAGAATCTATTACTGGTTTTGAACAACTTGTCTCTTCAGATGCGACTAATGATTTAGCGGATAATAGTCAATATTGGTTAGCTGAATGCTTTTATTCCCAAAAAGATTTTAAGAGAGCAATTATTGAGTTTGAAAAGGTATTTACATATGCAGGTACAGATAAAGATGATGATGCTCAGTTGAAGATTGGCCTATCGTATCAAAGTATTGGAAATGTGACTAAGGCAAAGGAAGAGTTTCAAAGGTTAGTCGATTATTTTCCAGGAAGTGAATATTTCCCCAAAGCCAAAGAAGCATTAAAGCAATTATCACTTAACTAATTCACCAACGGATTCAAATGTCAAAAAAACTCTATTTTCTAACTACCGAAATTGTGCCCTTTGCAGACGTTACATCTTTAGCTGATTTTTCAACAAAAATACCTCTAGCATTACAAGAAAAAGGCCACGATATAAGAACTGTTATTCCTAAATATGGATATGTAAGTGAGCGGAAATATATTTTAAGAGAGGTGATTCGGTTAAGAGAAATACCGTTTACATTTAATGGTGAAGATCGTGTTGCAAGCGCAAAGAGTGCATTTATACCGAAGACAAGAGTGCAGGTCTATTTTCTCGAAGATGATGAATGGTTTAAGCCTCTTACAAACCTAATTTACAAATCTAAAAATGGAAGAGTTCTAGCTGATAATGGAGAAAGATACGGCTTTTTTGCAAAAGCGGTGCTCAGTACTCTTCCTCATTTATTCTGGTCTCCTGATATTTTCATCTGCAATGGTTGGCAAAGTGCTATGGTTCCAGGAATGTATAAAAAACATTTTGATGGTATAAGTGATTTTTATAAAAACATTCAAACTGTAATGATAATTCATGAAATAGATGAATATTGTAAAGTTTCAAGATCTGATTTAGAAAAAGCTGGTGTTCCTGTTCATAAATCTTTGAAGGGAGACGATATTGATCTTTATGATTTGGCCTCTTATGATGTTACCGCAATAATCATTATGGATAAACCTTCTAAAAACATCTCGAAAGAACTTTTAAAACAAAAAGGTTTAAAAGAAAATAAGAAGAAAATTACTGTATTAACATATTCAGATGATGAGATACCTAATTATTTAGAGTTGGGAAATGAAATTGAAGAAGTTTTAAAGAAACTTTTTTAATAAAACTACGTTTAATCGTTATGAAGGTATCCTGCACTAATTGGCTTTTTAGCTCATTATTTATTTTACTTGTTTCATTAAGTTGCTCTGATGATCCTATAAATTCAAATCTTGACCATTCTAGCTTGAGGTTAGATACATTATCCATTACTAATCTTAGCTTCCAAAATTATTTAGTCTATCCTAACAATGGTTCTAATAGTAACCTATATTTGGGAAGGAAAAACAACATTGAGTCGTCCGCTATCTTTATCAGTATGGAAACTCCAAATCCTGTTAATTATTGGGCTATTTTAAGGGATACTAATGTAACCGTAGATAGTATTAGGTTAGAGATAAGTTCGACTGACAGTACTCTTTCCTTTGAAAGTTTACCGAATTTATACTTTTCCCCTGATTCACATTTTAGTGAAAATAACAGTACTTACTTAGATTTTGAAAATTTATCATTTTCCAGCTGGTCAAGCTTAGGCACTCCAAGAATTAAAATGGATTTAAATGATTCAAGTAACTTTATTAGCACAACGTTAGTATGGTCTATTGATACCTTAAAAGAAGCGCTATATGACACTTTAGATACAAATCTTGTTAGAACGTTTAGTCTTCAGTTTTTAGAAAATGATTCTAACTTTATTGAGTTGCTAAGTGAAGAGGCTGGGTATCAAACAACGGATCCAAAAGTACTCATTTATTATAGGTTTGAAACTTCATCGGAGGATACAACTGTTTATGATACTACGTTTAGGACAATCTACTCCGCAAGCGATCTTTCTATTTTAAAACCAGACCAGAATACGGTTCCCTCAGATAAAATAGGTTTAAGTAATGGACTAGGGCTTAGGGCTAAAATGTTTGTTACTATTCCAATAGATTCATTTTCAATAGGTTCTGTAATTAAATCGGCTAACCTCCTTATTCCTATTGATAGTTCAATTAGTGATAGCAATTATAAAATAATCATAGATCCAATTGAATCAGAATCACAGTACGTAGATTCTTCTGTCATTTATCTCGAAGACCCTTATATTTCCTATGGCGCTCCTTACAGAGATTTTAACTCTACAACTAATGATAAGTATATTATTTCTATTAAAAAATATTTACAGAATGTCTTGCTTGAAAATGTCAATAATGTCGGGTTTAAAATCGTTGCTGATTCAAATAATGATCCATTTAAATCTTCTTGGTTAAATCTAACAGAATTAAACAATAAACCAGTAATAAAAATAGTTTATGTCAAGCCTTAAAAGTCTATTAATAATAATTAGTTTTTGTAGTTTTATTTCAGCTCAAGGAATGATGAATGGTTATGGGATAGGTAGTCTGTTTGAAAATCAAGGTTCAATTAGTGGCTCAAATGGTTTGTCAAAGCTGTCATCTGCATTCATGGATAATGTTTCAATCTCTAATCCTTCTACATGGCAGAACTTGAATTATACATATTTATCCGTTTCATATTCATTTGATGAAGCCCTATTGAAAGAGCCTTCGAGCCTAAACGGGTATTCTAGCCTTTCAAATATTTCATGGATTCTTCCTCTAAAATCTAAATCATCATTAGGGATATCTTTAGCACCGTATAGTGATCAAAGAATTAACGTTTTATCAGACAGTACAATTACATTTGTAGCATTTGGCGACACACTAGAATCAACTAAAAAAATAAAACGTGTAGGTGGGGTCGTTTCCTTCAAACTAGGTGGTTCAAGAGTTCTAAATTCAAAATTCACATTTGGAAACACGTTAAATTTTTTATTTGGATCAAGTAGAAATAGTGAGTCAATCCAAATTAGTTCAAGCTCTACAGTAATACAAAAAAGTAGACAAAGATATACAGGTCTACTGAATGAGGCTTTCTTGAGTTTTAAAATAAATCAAAAAAATATAATTTTCGCAAGTTATCTCATGACAGTAAACCCCCTTAATATTGCGAATAAAAGAAAACCTCTTTTTGATGATGTAAATAACAATGAATATCATGATTATTTTTCACCATTATATGACTTCCCTAATCCCGATAGTCTAACTTATCCAGATGAAAAAAGATTGGCGAACGTCCATAGTCCTTCAAGCTATCATTTAGCATTTGAGACCCGTCTTAATAATCGATCTGTTTTATCTGTTGAGATAGGTTCTTATTCTGACTCTTACGAAGAAAATACAATTATCCAAATTCCATTGAATAAGACCATTTCTTCATTAAGCACCCAAAAAATATTATTTACAAGGTTCTCAGATAAACTTAGTTTAAATATCGTTGATAAATTTATAACCAGACTTGGTTTTCAAAATAAGAAAAGTATTCTAGAAAAAGACACAAAAGATATAATAACCGAAATCGGAGTTTCAGCAGGATTGGGCTTTAGATTTAAAAAAATGGGTAATCAAATTGACTTTAACTATTATTATGGTTTAAGAGATTATAAAATGCTTAAAAAAATAGAATATTTCCAGCAATTTCAGTTAAGTACAAGTTTAGCTGATCTCTGGTTTGTGAAAAGGAGACAGAAATAAAATGAGTTTAAAAAAGATCATACCCTCTATTTTTGGTTTAACAATGATGTATATGTGCGTTCCACCTGCAAATAATACAACACAAACTGCCGCTGATAAAGCCAAAATAGACTCATTAAGAAAAGTTCGATGTCCTAGGCTAATGAGCAGTGCTGCTGAGTACTACAGAAATCGAGATTGGAAGCAGACAGCGAAAATTTATAAAGAAATAACTTCATTAAATTGTGATGAATGGAACCCTGTTTATGCCCCTCCTCAAGAAATATATCAATATTATGCTATTGCATACGAACAAATGGGCAGATTTGATAGCTCTGAATATGTATTACTTGATGGACTTCAAAAGTTACCAAATAATGTTGAGTTGAGAAAAAGATTGGCATATTCATTTAAGAAACAAGGTAAACTGGATCAAGAAATTATTGAGTATGAGCGCTTAATTGAAATGGCACCCCAAGAAATATCCATTATGAATGATTTGTCCAAATTATACAAGGATAATGATAGGTTTGATGATCAAATATTTATACTTGAAAAAATACTGAAAATCGATGGAGATAATGAAATTGCTCAAAGTGAACTTGCAATGGCTTTTGAAAGCAGTGGAAGAGACCCGCTGGATGTATACAGAAAAAGATATGAAGATAACCCAGAAAACCTAAGCTATGGATTAGGTTATTCTGGAAAATTAATTGAAGCTGAGAGGCATAAAGATGCAATTCCAATTTTAAAAGAAGTGATTAACCAAGACCCGAGTTTTAAGCTAGCTTATCGCGATTTAGGAGAAGCATATAAAATTATTGATAACCTCAAAAGTGCAGCATCTGCTTATAAGGATTTATTTGAGATTGATCCAAGAGACACTCGTGTTGCATTGGATATTTCAAAAATTTACTTAGCTGACAGAGATTATCGGTTAGCTCTTAAGTGGGCTGATAAAGCATTAAACCTAGATAAATCCTCTGGAGATGGTTTTTTTCAAAAAGCAGAAGTCTATTTTCAAAGTTGGGAAAACTTTCAACAAAACAACTCTCTGGATGATCGGATTGTTGCAAAACTAGCTTATAATTATTACTTAAAAGCAGAAAGAAAAGGATATCGCGGAGAAACAAAAATAAAATATTTAAATAATTTAGATAGTAATTTTATTTTTGGAAAAGAAGATTGGTTTATGGTATCTTCTAAAATAAAAAGGAGTGGAGGTATTTCGACCTCTACTGCTGTTTATGATTGGGTTAAAGAAATTCTTAAAGCAGAGAATAATTGGAAGTAGTCTAATGTCTTACATCAAAAAAACAGATCCTGAATTATTTAATATCCTAGAAAAAGAATTGGATCGTGAAGAATCAACTATTGAACTAATTGCGTCTGAAAACTTCACGAGTCGAGCAGTTATGGAAATGACAGGTGGTGTCATGACCAACAAATATGCTGAAGGTTATCCTGGGAAAAGATATTATGGTGGATGTGAGATCGTAGATCAGGCTGAAAATATAGCTAGAGATAGATTAAAAAAACTTTTTAAAGCAGAGTATGCAAATGTCCAGCCACATTCTGGTTCCCAGGCAAATATGGCTGTATTTATGACATTTTTAAACCCCGGTGATACAGTGCTTGGGTTAGATTTAGCACATGGTGGGCACCTGACTCATGGAAGCCATGTTAATTTTTCAGGTCAATTATATAATTTTATCTCTTATCATGTTGATAAAAAGACAGGTAGAGTAGATTTTAATGAAGTCGTACAATTAGCTAAAAAAAATAAACCAAAACTTATTATATGTGGTGGAAGTGCGTATCCTCGCTTTGTTGAGTTTGAAAAATTTAGAGAAATAGCTGATAAGGTAGGAGCATTCTTAATGGCTGATGTCGCTCATCCAAGTGGTCTAATAGCTGGAGGTGTACATCCTTCACCCATTCCTTATTGTGATATAGTGACAAGTACTACTCATAAAACACTTAGAGGTCCCAGAGGTGGCATTATCATGATGGGCAAAGATTTTGAAAATCCGTGGAAGAAAGTTGCACCAAAGTCAGGAAGGGTAAAACAAGTCTCTGAATTAATTGATACCACTGTAATGCCAGGAATTCAAGGTGGTCCTCTTATGCATGTAATTGCAGCAAAAGCTATAGCTTTTGGAGAGGCTTTGAAACCTGACTTCAGAAACTATACACAAAAAATAGTTGAAAATGCTAAAATTATGGCAGATGAGTTTATAAAAAGAGAATATAGTCTTGTTTCGGGAGGAACAGATACTCACGTCATGCTCATAGATCTGTCAAACAAAAATATTAATGGTAAACAAGCGGAAATAGCATTAGGAAAGGCAGGTATTGCATTAAATAAGAATATGGTTCCTTTTGACACAAGAAGCCCTTTTGTTACTAGTGGTATTAGGATCGGTACTCCAGCAATCACTACTAGAGGTATGGGCAAAGAAGAAATGATTCAAATAGTTGATTGGATTAATGAAATTATTGAAAACCCAGAAAATGATATGATAGCTGATGGAATCAAAAAAGAGGTTGGTTCTTTATGTTCAGAATTTAAAATATATCACCATTAATCACGTTATCATAAGCCAGTGATAAAACCAATTTACTGCCTTACACTTGTGGTGCAAATACTTCTAATTAGCTGTTCTCCAACGCGAGTTATGTTAAAGCAAGAAAGCTTAGTAGAGTTATTTGTTGATGCTAAAATTTCTAATCTTCAAAAAAAACCATTTCTTTCTTTGGAAGAAAAAAAAGATTTATTAAAGTTATATAATCAATATGGCTTTGGCATCTTAATGGAAAGTAGTGACAAAGTAATTACTAAAAATTATTCTAAAGGAATAGAGAATTATAAGAAAGCATATGATAATTTTGTAGCTGCAAAAATTTTAGGCATTGGTA
>Ga0209603_1002089_pt1 | contig 19227 bp, 17 predicted proteins | sample COGITO_mtgs_1206_FD_184812 | JGI IMG/M metagenome (GOLD analysis project Ga0209603, IMG submission 184812) | Pelagic marine microbial communities from North Sea - COGITO_mtgs_120607 (SPAdes) (version 2) | ecosystem: Environmental > Aquatic > Marine > Epipelagic ... | reverse complement strand
GTTTCCTAATTATGAATCTAACTATGGACAGAAAAATAAGATGGGGGATCGCAGGCTTGGGGAATATTGCTCACAAATTTGCCAGTGATTTAAAAGGGGTTGCCCAAGCCGAATTGGTCGCTGTTGCTTCCAGTAATATGGATCGGGCCAAAGCTTTTCAAAAAGAGTTTGACGGGCAAAAGGCTTATGATTCCTATACCGATTTGTACCACGATCCTGAGGTGGAGGTAATTTATATCGCCAGTCTTAACCAAAACCATAAGGAAATGACCCTCGCTGCTCTGCTTGCTGGGAAGGGTGTTTTGTGTGAAAAACCTTTGGGTCTCAATCCAGAAGAAATCAAATTGATGGTCGCAACAGCCCAAAAAGAAAATTGTTTTCTAATGGAGGGATTGTGGTCGCGATTCAATCCAGCCATTCAAAAAGCCAAACAATGGATTGACGAGGGTCGCATTGGGATTCCTAGATCTCTCTATGCCGAATTTTCGTTTTATCGATTGAATATAGACAATGACCACCGCTTGATGGATCCCAAAAAAGGAGGCGGGGTTTTGTTGGATATTGGGGTTTACCCCCTTTTTCTCGCTCATCTAATTTTGGGAGAACCCAAAAATATTGAAGCACAGTCCTTGTTGGCAAATACAGGGGTAGATATACAAACTTCAATCATATTACAGTATGATAATGCTCAGGCTATGCTTTACTGTGGTATTGCCAACCAAAGCGATAACAATGCCAAAATCGGTGGAACTAAGGGGCAAATTGTACTGCATGGAATGTGGCACAACGCCCAAAGCTTGGAATTGATACAAGAGGGAAACTCACTTCGTGAAGAACTCCCCACCAAAGGCTATGGTTATGTTTCTCAAATTGAGGAAGTGAACCACTGCATTGCAACAGGAAAAAAAGAAAGTGATTTATGGACGCATCAAAATACCTTAGACTTGAGTCAACAGGTTGCGAGGGTTTTCCAAAAAATAAACGAAAAAAAGCCGTAAACTATTTTACCAAAAAGGATTTGCTATAAGTTTTGTCTCCGTTGACCTTTATTTTGTAAAAATATTGGCCTGGCGCAAGTCGATTCTGTTTATTAAACAAGGAGAAATTGTGCTGACCAGAGTCCAAATGATTGCTGATGGTTGTTCCTACTTTTCTTCCCAATACATCAAAAACATTGACCTCTACCTTAGCATTCTCATTGATGGACAAGTACAGGCTGGTTCCTTGGTCATCGTTGACAGCAGCATGTAAAGGCAACAGTGGATCGTCTGTCATGATTAAGTTTTCGGTTCCATTGCAACCCAATCCGAAACCTAGCAAATCAAAGTCATAATCCAAAACAGAATTATTGACATCATTGGTCTCAACACACAACCAATCAGTGAGGACCGAAGCATAAACTGATCTGAAATCAGTAGTATGAGTCATATTGCCTTGCTTGTTCAAATCACTTAAACTGGGGTGTTTTCCAATAAAACCATTGCCTTTGAGGGCAGGACCAAAAAGCATGATGGGAGCTGCAGAACCGTGGTCGGTTCCACTGGAACCATTTTCGGCTACACGACGGCCAAATTCAGAAAAAGTCATAGACAGAACTTTTTCCGCCATTCCAAATGCTCCTAGGTCTTGATAAAAAGCATCAATCGCTTGAGTCAATCTTGTCATTAAGGTTTCGTGTCGATCGGGTTGATTGGCATGGGTATCAAATCCTCCTAAGGTAACCATATAAACTTTTGTACCCAGTCCACCTTTGATGAATCGTGATACCAAATTCATCTGTAAATCGAAATTGTCATTGGTATAAGCATCAAAGTCTTTCGAATTGTCATAGGCATCATTGATGACCGAGGCATAACGAAAGGTGGTGTTTGAAGCTTCTCTCAAAAAAGAAACCTGATTACCGTGTAGGTTGCTCTGGTTGTTTTGATTATCGAATAGTGTTCCATTTTCAGCCACTTTTTTGAGACGTTGGGGACTGGAAACAGAGAAGGAATAGGTGGTGAGATCGCCATCAAAAATCAGATCACCCCCACTACCGATTTGAATGGCCAAAGGTTTCTCAGGAGGATTATCCTTATAATCGGTATACTTGTTTTCAAAGTAACGTCCCATCCATCCTGAACTAATGTCAGGATCGGGGGAGGTAGTTGACCAAATTTCGGAGGACTTAAAATGGGATAGGTTTTGATTTTCATAACCGACCCCATGAATGACTTTCATCGCTCCCTCATTCCACATGGGAGCAACAGAATTCATAAAGTTGGGCATTCCAAAGTGATCGTTGAGTTTGTAAAGTTTGTTTTGTGGAATATGGATCTGAGGGCGTTTGTTGGCATACAAATCAAAGTCATAGAGGGGAACAATGGTATTGAGTCCATCGTTTCCTCCTTTTAATCGTATCAGTACCAATATGCGATCGGAATAAGCATCGAAGAGGGCTCGGGTCAAAAAAGGGGATTCCACAACAGAAAGGGCGCTGTTGCCAAATGAAATGGCCCCTGCTCCCGCCATCCCAAGTGTCCTTAAAAAACCGCGACGATCCCAGTGAGCGTGTTCACGATCGTGAGACTTCAAATGCAACTCATTGGGTTTTTGATACTTCATCTTTATTTCAATTGAAATTCGGGTAGGGTAATGAAAAAACGCATCAAGTCATAGACCTGTCTAGGAACCGTGCTGTCGTTCAATGACCAACTACCATCTTCAAAATAATCTTGTGGCACTTCCCCCTTGAATACCCCAATAGCATCCATCATTTCCTCGTCTTTGATCTCACAGGGACAAAACATAAATTCTTTCAACTTTGTTACGATTACCTCCACGTTGGTTTCACCATTTCCCACCAATGCTTTGATAAAGGTTTTAAATTGGTTTTTGTCTTTTTGCCAATATTTGATCAACAAATAATCTGCAAATTCCCACCGCTTAGGTAAGGTTTCCGAATTGATCCAATCGTGATTACCCTGCCATCCTGCTACATCTACAGGAGAAAATACTTCTTGCCCCATGTCCCTGCATTTGTTTCTGAAATTCAGCTCCAAATCAACCATGTCAGAATATTGAAATGATAGCGAATGGTGCAATCCCAGCATCAGATCAATAGGACTTTTGATGAGTACATTGCTATTGAGAATAGCATAAAAATGTTCGCTTTTGAATAGTTGTTTGAATACAGGAAGCAACTCAAATTCATTGTCTTTTAGGGTCTCAGCCATGGTGGAAATGACGGTTGCATCGGCCTCTGGGCTCACAAAATAGCGATAGATTTTGGTACAGACAAAATCAGCAATCAAGTCTTTTTTTTCTTCAAAAAGAATGTCGATAACATCGTCATAACCCCAATTACCCGTCCTACCAAAAATATTTTTTGAGGTCTTGTCGTGAGTATTTTCATTAAATTCAATAATACCAAGATAGGTTTTGAAACGATTATATCCTGTCAAAGCCCTAGCCGTTTCGGTAATGTCCTCTTGAGTATAGCCATTGCCTTCTCCAAGGGTAAACAGTTCATACAACTCTCGAGCATAGTTCTCGTTAGGGCTTTCTTTTTTGTTTTCAAAACCGTTTAGGTAACGCAACATAGCAGGTGAAAGTCCCATTTCACTGACAAAAGTTTTAAAATTACCTAGCGAGTGGGTTTGAATCAAAGCGTAATAGTGGTAAAGGTAGGCAGGCTGATTTACGTCTTTGTATTCTACCACAAAATGATTGCTCCAAAAAAGGCTAAGGCGTTCTCTGAAACCGTTGTTGGTCATGTCAGAAAAAGCCTGCTTTTGCCATAGGGTGTGGTAGTAATTTTTATTATTCCCAGAATTATTGAATTGTTTGTTATCCCATTGACTCCATTCGGGAGGGGAGGTAATATCTGTATCGGCAGCACCCTCTACAATATCATCAATTACTGCCGATGGAGAGACATTGAGATACAGATTGATATCAGACAAAGAGCAGCCAAAACCCAACCTTCGACCAACCAAATTAATTTGATTGGCGTTCCAAGGAATAGTTCGAGAAGGTAAATAAGGCTTCAAATTGATTTAATGGTGTTTTACCCAAGGGGATAAATAAATTTAATCTTTTTTATTCAGAAAGAAAGTTGTCCACCTGTTTATACGCATCAATTACCGCCATTTCTCCTGCTTTATCGGGTCTTGAATTGCCATGTTCCATCCCTAAAACGCCTTTAAAACCTCTAGAGTGAATGTATTTAAAAATATTTTTATAATTGATTTCTCCTGTAGTCGGTTCCTTTCGGCCAGGGTTGTCTCCTATTTGGAAATAGGCAATCTCATCCCAACATTTTTCAATATTTGGAATCAGGTTTCCCTCTTGGATTTGTTGGTGATAAATATCAAAAAGAATCTTACAAGAAGGGGAATTAACGGCCTTACAAATCTGGAAGGCTTGAGGGCTTTCCTTTAGAAATAAGCCTGCGTGGTTTCTATACCAATTGAGCGGCTCCAAGACCATTACTATATCGTGGGGTTCCAAAAGAGCAGCTGCTTGTTTAAGACTTTCAACCACATTAGCGGTTTGATAATCTTCAACCAATTTTAAATCTACCGTTCCAGGCACTACAGTCATCCACTTGGCATTAACTCTTTTAGCAACGGGTATAGAAGCTTTTATCTCTTCTAAAAAAGCAGTGCGATCGTCTGCTTTACCTCTTGTCAAAGTTGGTTTTTTAAAATCTTTATAAGCGACAAAAACCCCCATGGTCAGGTTTCTTTTTCGCATGGTCGCTGCCATTTTTTCTTGGAGGGCAATGGGGCGGGTGTTCATATTGTTGTCCTCAAAAGCGGTAAATCCTTGATCAGCCATAAAATTGAGCTGATCGATGGGATCATCTCCTGCAGAATGTCTAAACATACCCAAATGAGGAGCGTAGTTGAGATTGTATTTATGAGGTGCGACAACTCCCGACTGAGCAAATAAACTTGGTGCGGCAGACAAGCCCAAACCAGCCAAAAAGGCGGATTGTGTAAAATTTCTTCTGTTCATTTTATCCAATTTTAAAATTCAGTTATTCCGGGGGTAGGAATGGGATACATTCCATTACTGTCGGGCATCGTAGGAGGATTACTGTTCCAATCTACTGTTTCTGGCATGATTTGCAGATCAGAATTCATCGCCTGATCCCAAGTGATGACCTTTCCAGAATAGGTGGCCATTCTTCCCATAATTGCGGTGAGAGTGCTTTTGGCACCATTTTCAGCATCAGCAATAACTCCTCCATTTCTGATAGAAGCGAATAGTCTATCGTGTTCTACCTGATAGGGATTCGGTTCATTCAAAGCATCGCTTTTGTATTTATACATTTCGTTGCCATCCAAATCGATCAGGGTGCCTTTACGGGACTGAACACTTCCTTCAGTTCCTTGTAAATTTTCATCTACACGTCTCATACATCCCCTTTGATGGCGACATTGACTGGAGATAATCGCACCAGAGTCGTAGGTGAATTCTACAAAGTGATGATCAAAAATTTCTCCATGATCTTTTCCATTTCTCACCTGTCTTCCTCCCATTCCTTGAGCTTGAGCAGGATAACCTCCGATGAACCAATTGGCCACATCTATATTATGAATGTGTTGTTCCAAAATATGATCCCCACAAAGCCAGTTGAAATAATACCAATTTCGCATTTGATACTCCATTTCTGTCTGTCCTGGTTGGCGCTCTCTTACCCATACACCTGGGCTATTCCAATATACTTGACCACCAGTAATTCTTCCGATTTTACCCGCTTTTATTTTTTCATATAAATCGATATACTTCTTTTGATAATGGCGTTGAAGCCCAACCACTACGTTGAGTTTTTTCTCTCTGGCCTTTCTTGCTACCTCTAATACTTTACGGACACCCACAGGATCAGTGGCTACAGGTTTTTCCATAAAGACATGCTTGCCGTTGTTGATGGCATATTCAAAATGATAAGGTCTAAAACCTGGAGGTGTAGTCAGGATGACCACATCGGCCATATCGATTGCTTTTTTGTAGGCATCAAAACCTGAGAATTGGTGCTTAGGGTTGAGCTTGATTTTCTTTACACCATCAAAATGTTCTTGGACTGCTTTGAGACTTTTTTCAACTTTATCCTGAAAAGCGTCAGCCATCGCTACCAATTTGGTATTTTCATCTGCCTGAAGTGCCTGAACAATGGCACCTGTTCCTCGTCCGCCACACCCTACGAGGGCAACTTTTAATTTTTTGTCACCATTGACATGAGCCATTGCTCCCACTGGAAGTGAAGCGGATAATAGCCCTGTTGTTGCCAGCGTGGAGTTTTTAACAAAATTTCTCCTACTGAGTCCGTTGTCTTGTTTTGATTTCATTGTTTCGTTTTTATTAATTCCAATACTGTTTTTGTTCTTCAGGGGTTGGGGTTTTCATCGGTCTTACGACTCTGAATCCCACAAAGGGGGCGTCTGTGTGCCACCACAAACTTTTTGGGATTTGGGGGTCTCTTTTTTTCCATTTTTTGGATGAAGGCCTTCGTGTTGCGCTTCTCAACCTGCTGGCCTTATCCGACCAAGCTCCTCCTCTAACTACTCGAGGATAGGTCTTGGTTGGTTTTTGAAGGGGATTACTTACGGTTTTCCTCTTTCTAGGTTTGTAAACCGTTGGAACATACTTATCCAAAGTCCATTCAGAAACATTGCCATGCATATCATACAAGCCCCAAGGGTTTGGTTTTTTTTGACCCACTTGATGGTAGGCACCATCACTATTTCCTTCGTACCACCCATAAATATGTAAATCTGCTGGATCATCTCCAAATGAATAGGCCGTTTTTGTTCCTGCTCTGCAAGCATATTCCCATTCTGCCTCAGTGGGCAAACGGTAAAAATTTCCTGTCATAGCAGAAAGCCATTCACAAAATTTTGCCGCAGCCAGTTGGGTCATACAAATGGCAGGATATCCCTCTACTCCCATACCAAAACTCATTTCAGTGTAAGGTTGGGTGGCACCAGAAACTCCATCTACATCAATATTTACTTCATCTCCCGCAAGTTTTTGGGGTTGTTTACCATCAATATTTCGCGCTACAAAAAGTTCGTATAAATCCCAAGTGATTTCGAATTTCCCCATCCAAAAGGGATCAATCTCTACTTGATGTTGTGGCCCTTCGTCACCAAAATGACCCTGTTCTGATTTTTCACTTCCCATCGTAAAAGCACCTCCAGGTATGAATGCCATCGCTATCTTTTCTTGGGTACCTGGAATGGATTGAACGTACTCTTTTTCTATTTCGCCAAAAGCGCTAAGGAGCAAAGCATTCAACAGTATTTTAATCACACCATATTTCATTTACTAAAATTAATAATTTATTTTTCTTAAAAGTAAAGGAATACCAGGTTTAATTATTTCATGACCATAGCCTCCCAACTCAATTAATTCATTCTGTTGATGTCCGTTGATTTTTAACATTCTTTTCAAGTAGGCATTTTCCTCATACATGCCAAAAAACTCATTTTCTCGATCTCCAGTAATCAGTGTAATGGGTGATGCATCTCCACGGGAATGATAAACAGGAGCATAGTGATCAATCAAAGGCTGGGTGATCTTCATACCATATTCTTTTCTAATGGTATGATTGGTAAAAGTAGTAGCCGACAATGTAATTATCCCTTTGATCGTATTGGAATCAATATTATATTTTTTTAACCATTTCTGATCCAAGCCGACCATCAAAGACAAAAAGCCTCCGGAAGAAAAGCCACAGACATAAACCTGAGAAGGGTCTCCTCCATATTGCTCGATATTGTTAAATACCCATGCCACTGCTGCTGCTGCATCCTCAATGTACTTTGGTGCATTGACTTTGGGATGTAGGCGATAGTTCACCGCTACAACTGCAACCCCTTTGTCTTTTAACTGTTTAGGAATAGCTTTGGAACCGCTGGTTAAGCCTCCGCCGTGAAACCAAACAATGGTGGGAAAATTTTGAGCATCTTCAGGAAAATACAAATCCAACTTACATCGTTCCTGTTGATAAGCATCATCAACTGGGTTTTCGTAATAGGAGAGATCGGTCAGTGATTTGTATTGGGTGGGCTGGGCATAATTCAGACTGAAAGCCAATATAAAAATAACTCTAATCGTATTATTCAACATCTTAAATGGAATTTTTAATGGGAGTTTGAGCATTCATATCTTCTGCCCATTGGTTTAATATTTTCTTCATCTCTTCAAGTTTGACAGGCTGTTCGCTTGCCAAATCGATTTTTTCACCTGGGTCTTGTTTAAGATGATAAAGTTCATAACGATTCTCTTCAAAAAAATAGACCAATTTCCAAGGGCCTTTACGCAGTGCTCGCCCAGGAGTCCATCCACTGCCGTGATAATGAGGAAAATCCCAAACCATAAAGGAATGGGCTTTATCGGTTTTGCCCTCCAATAGGGGTTTTAAGCTGATTCCGTCAGGGTGTTGTTTGGGCTGAATTGGAATATTGCTATACTCCAAAATGGTGGGGTAAAAATCCATACTTACCACTGGAGTATTGATGATTTCCGCTTCTTTATTTTTTGGTGTTTTGACGATAAGAGGCACTCTTATTCCTCCTTCATAGACCCAGCCCTTTCCTGCCCGTAATGGTAAAACACTGGTGGGGGCAGTTCGCTGTTCTTTTTCAAGAGTTGTCAATCCACCATTGTCAGAAGTGAAAATAACAAGCGTATTGTCCAACAGATCTTCCTTTTCTAAATGGTCGATCAATCTGCCTACGTTTTGGTCCAAGGCAAAGACCATAGAAGCATAGTCTGCATTGTATTGGTTCTGAACGGTGAATCCTCCTTGTTCTTTTCGCTTGATGGCCAATGTATCTTGAAGCGTTTTCTTTTTGGCCTGAAACTTGGGTAAGTAATCCCTGTGCGCCTGAATGGGGGTGTGAACGGTGTAATAGGAAAGGTAGAGTAAAAAGGGGGTTTGTTTGTTTTGATTAATAAATCTAATCGACTCATCGGTCAGTCGATCGGTCAATTGCTCTCCCTTTGGACCATCTTCTAATTTTGGGTTTTTGTAGGGCGAATAGTATCCTCCTGGGGGCGAGCCTTTGTGATGCCCACCTTTATTGATTTCGAACCCCTGATCCTCTGGAAAAAAACCTTCATCTCCCAAGTGCCATTTTCCAGCAAAAAAAGTTTTATACCCATCTTCTTTAAGGGCCTCGGCTATGGTCTTTTCTTCCAATGGTAAAGCGTGAAGGTCATTAGGTCCCAAAAGCTTTCGCCCTTTGGGATTTTGTCCTGGAATCCAATCGGTAATGTTCAATCGGGTGGGGTGTTTACCTGTCATAATAGCGGCACGTGTGGGCGAACATACGGGATGTGCAGCATAGGCCTGAGAAAACCGAAATCCCATAGTTGCCAAACGATCAATATTGGGGGTTTCATAAAACGAACTCCCATAGCAACTCAAATCTTTCCATCCCAAATCGTCTACTAAAATAAAGAGAACGTTGGGTTTATCGATTTTTTGATCTGTTGGGGTACAAGCCAAAAACAAAAAAAATAATACTGGAATAGCTCTAAGCATTTTTGATCTACAGTTTAACGCTAATTGGCCAACCCGTAAACTGTTTCGAATTGGGTTGGGTTACGTCTGTATCGCGAGGCCAACACTCAAATGTTACTTCGTTTTTTTCAATATTAAATCTGATGAAACCAAATCCAGCACCATTAGATGCTGTATCGGGATTGGCATAAGCATGCATGGTGATTTTATTTTTAAAACCATCCTGATAGCGCCCTGTCCATGGAAGTATACCGTTGGCGTGCTCCCCTGGCCTTTCGTCCTCAGGCCACCACCATCTGCTGTAATAATTGTTAACTATGGCAGGGACAACAAATGCCCAGGGTCCGTCGTCAAATTCTTTTATCCCGTGGTGAATGACAGTTGGCAAGTGTTGGTCTCCAGCAATGTGAACCGCCCCTGCTTTTTGAATCAAACTGAGGGCCTTATCTCTTCCATGTTGTGGCCAACCATTAGAATCTAAATCGGCATGCAGGCGATTGCTTGCTTTACCGTGAAGATGAGCTCCACCACAGAAACCTGTAGCAGACAAAACTGCTTTCATTTTAGTGTTTTTGTCAGCACCCCATTCCTCCAAAAATTGATGTTGTTGCTCTCCCAAGAGAATCAATTCAGGGAGGTTAATGCTGTCTGGATCATAACTAGGATCGTTAATATGATCTGCTCTAGGACCCTGTTTGGGTATTTTTCCATTGGGACCTGACTTAAATTTTCGATCTTCAATAATAGCAAAATCTACCCCTCCTATTTTTAAACTGGTAAAGTAAGCTTTAATGCCCTGTTCCAAAGGGGCTTTATGGTAAGCGTCTGGCAAATGTGATGTCTGCGCTCGTTCCACCATTTTGACATAATCGGGATGAAAAAAATAGCCGCCATCGTTTCCGTCTTTTCGCATGGATTTTTTTCCTCCCTCTCCCCAAAGGTTCCCTTGTCCGATATCATGGTCGTCAGGAATGGTTATACAGGGGCGAGTTCTGAAAACTTCTCTGAACTGCATGCCAAACTTCAACCAAGCAGCAGTATGCTCCTTGTGATCATAGGACTGATCTCCTGCAAAAAATACAAGATCAGGATCAAGTGCATTTATATTTTTTACGTATTTGTCTCTGTCTCCACGATCTTTATTGCTATTGCACGAAAGTGCAGCAATACTGATTTCATTTTTATCAACGGGATCTTTCCTTAATAGTCCTTCAAATTGAGCATTATCCCCATGCATCAGTCGGTATTTAATCGATTGGTTCATGTCCCAATCTTCAATTCTAAAGGTGGTCGACCAACCTATTTCATTGAGCTGTCTTACTTGTACTTCTGTCCATTGGTCATTTTGGAAAAGCTCCAATCTGACCTTTCGGGATTCCTCAGGGTATAAAGGAAAAAGTTGGGCCGAGAGCTTTAGCGTGTTATTTGAAATGGTGTAAATACCAAAGGCAATGACCTGGTCTCTGGGTACTTTCATATCGATTATCTTGGTGGTTTTTCGGTTCCACCAGTCATTAGTCGCCAAAGTATCCAATGCAGTGAAGGGAGCTTCTGTATATTTTTGGGGCTGTAGGTCACAAGAACCTATCAAAAATAAGGTTCCCAGTGATAGGACAGCAATAGTTTTGGTTAACAAAGTCATTTAAAGGTTTTTTTAAAGATAATAAACTATTGGACAAAGTCATTTTAGAGGGCCGAAAAATAGCCGATGGAAACAGCAAAATAGCCACTGGTATTGAGGTCGTTTTCACTGGATAATGCCTTTGGAAAATTAATATTGTAGGACAGCTCAAAATCCCATTGGCCCGTATCCCATTGAACCGGGAGACTGAGTTGGGTATTGATCAAATCAAATACGTCTGTTTCTATTGTTTGGTTGTTAAATAAGCCAGAGGTGATTTGTTCACTCACCGTTTGTTCGCTCATCAAAAAATTCAATTGTGGATTAAATATAATTTGCCCCCTGGTATTCTCCAAAATTGAAAATTCATAACTACCACTGGCAGCGGTATAAAAGGAGGTTGATCCACCAAAAAGATAGCCTACTGAAAGCCGCATTCTCGATCTGTTTTTACGGTAAGACAAGGAGGCTGAAAGTCGATTGGGGTTGAGGTCCTCTGCATCAACAGAAAAAAAGACACGGCTGTAGATCCCTGTTATGCTAAAATGTTCCATCCGATCCAGAAATAGAGAATAGCCACTACTGATTGAAATAAAATCCCAATTGGGGTCGAGTTCACTAAAGTAGGCAGAACCCAAACTGACAAAAAAGTTTTGACCCTGCATATAGCTTATACTGGGAGTAAAACCAAACTGATCGATTTCGAAATCCCGTCCTGCAAAAAAAACACTTTCGTCAAACGAAAAAGTAGTGTACAAATAGTGGTTCTGAGACAGATCGACCATCGTACTGTCGATTTGAAATAATTCATCCAAAACACTGTCTAAAACAGTATCCTCTTCTGATTGAGCTAAACAATGGAGGTAGGTGAACATAAGACCAATGAAAAGGAGCTTTTTCATTGACTAAATATAATAAAAGGTAGGGAAGTTGAGGCTTAAAAAAACTTAAAACCTATTGTTTGGGTTTGATTTTCTTAGCACGCTCTTTTAAGTTTTGTTTCTTTTCCTTGAGTTTTTCTCTCCGACCATCAAATCCCGATTTATAATCTTTGAGTTTGTCCCTGCGCTCCTTGATATTATGCTTGCGTTGCTTTAAGGCCGTTTTTTGTTTTTCTGTCAAAGATTTAGAAAAAGCATCTTTGAGTTTTCTAACAGATTCACGATTGCCTTTGAGTACTTCTTTTTGAGCAGAGGAAAGAGTCCTCATAAGGGCCTGTTGCCTTTCTTTGAGAGAAAGTGAATTGTCTTTGAGTAGATTTTTTTGTTCCTCAGAGAGAGAATTTCTAAAGGTCTCTCTGTTTTGCTTTACCAAGTTCCTCTGCGATTCAATCATCTCCAATTGCTTGGGAGTATAGATTTTGCTAGGGGGGGTGTCCTGAGCCTCCAAAGTACTGAACCAAAAAGTACTGAGGAATAAAAGGAACGCTAAAGCTTTATTTTTTTTCATTTTCTAGTTCACTGAGCTCAAAACATACTGTTCTTCAAACCAATCGTCGAAGTCGTTGTCTTCAACAAATAGAGATTCTATCATGGTTTGATCGGCTAATAGATCTTGTTCGGAAACATCCAAAGTTTCCACCAAACCAGCTTCTTCTGATATGGTATTTTGGGAAACCAAATAAAAAGTCGCGACCAGCAATACTGAAAATGAAGCGACCATACCATATTGCCAATACAAACGGAACACCGAAGGCTCTTTTGAGGGAGAAGGGCTATTGTCTTTGACAATGGATTCAAATTGATCGGCCCAAATGAGGTCTTTGTCTTTATCCAAAGGGATGTCTACCTTTGATAAAAGATCATCGATCTCTTGGTCCGAAAAATGTTGTTTCTTATTCACCGCTGATTGAGGTTTTGTTTTAATGTACCCAAAGCTTGACTGATTCTTTTTTCGATGGCTTTTGCAGACAAATTTAAGCTTTCTGCAATTTCTTTATAAGTGAGTCCCTGCATCTTGTTCATCAGCAAGGCTGTTCTTTGTTTTTCAGGCAATTGATTCAGGGCTTTTTTAAACTGCTCTTTTTTATCCTTAAGTTCATCATCTCCGCTATCCGATTCTTGTACCAGCCTCAAATCAATACTGTCACTGTAGGCTCTTTCAACTTTTTTTCTTCGGATGTGACTGATGAATTCATCGGTGGCCATTTTAAAAAGCAGGCTCTTAATATTGCCCGAGGCGAGCTCTATTTTTTTGGTCCAAACTTTCATGAATACATTTTGAGCGATGTCTCCAGACAAATCTTGATCTCCCGAACGATAAATGAGATATCGTCTGAGGTCGTCAAAGTGGGTATCATAAATCATTTTAAAGTCTTTGGCTGTCAACTTTTAGTTACTTTAAACCAATTCCTAAGATAAGTTTTATCGAAGGAATTGGAAAGGAAAATTAACAGATAATTTTGAACAAATCCTATTTCTTTTTTCTTTTTAGAATGTTTTTAAAACGTTCTCCTCTTTTGATATCTTTTAAATCCAAGGTCTCCACCTCACCGTCTTTGGTTACTTCTACAAGAGTATCACAGGTACCATCACCAAAATCGGTGCTAATAAGCTCGTCTCCACTGGTAGTGACCTTAATACCCTCTACAGGAACTTTTCCTCTTTTTCTTTCACCAGTACTGAAGCAGTCGTAAACAAATTTGATAGGGGTTGTAATTTCCATGGAGAACTCCACTCCTTCAGTACTTATTCCCGATTTACTTCCACTTAGGGTACTGTATGTTTTTTTATCATTTTCAAAATGAACATAACGGGTCATAGCCGATTCTCTGGTCTTGAAAGTCCCGTCTTCATAAATCATTTTTCCATCACTAACGGTCGTTAACATTGTTTTACTACTGTCGTCCACAGATAAAATTTCGGTTCTTCGTATGCCTTCAATTTTCACTCCATTAAGGTAGAAATTGTCATAAGTAACTTGTCTGAAACTTCCTGTTTCCCCTTGTGTTTCAGAATAAGTGATGATCATACTTCCGCTTCTTACCTGACCGCGTTTTCCCTCACAATCATCTGAGAAGGTAACCGTTTTAATGTTGTTTTCCTCATCTTCAACAACAGTAGCACAGTCTCCGTATTTATCTCCTTTAAATTTTTTTGGATCTTTGTCTGCGTTGGAGTCTGCCGAACGTGCGCTGGAAACATTTGAACCTAAACTCATGCTTTCTGACACCAAAGCATCAATATCTTCTTCAAAGGCGATGGAATTGATCGTTTCTAAAATAGTAGTAGTACTCAAGTTTTCTGAAGAACTATTTCCACTCTCTTTAGAACAAGCAATAAACAAGCCAAAACTCAATACCAATAGGGTTAATTTTTTCATTTTCATAGCAATTTATTTTTTGATTACACCCATAACCCGTTTCAGGATTTTAACACCCTACTTTTTTTTGTAAAAAAGTTTTAGCACTTATTTTTTGTGATTTAAAACAGTTGGGTATAAAAAGCGTGTAAGCTTTATATTTACTACTTATTATAATTTATGAATTTTAGGGTTAAAGTATTCATTGCACTGTTTGTTTTGGAAATCCGAGGGGGATTTCAAAAAAGCACCCGTCCCTTCAATTTGATTGATACAACGGACAAAGTGAACCTAAGTTGACGGATTACTTTACAGATAAATAAACAGAAAAAAATATGATCAAAAATAAAACAGAGCAAATGATTGAATTGAAACGCAAATGCAGTATGTTTATTAAAGATTATTGCAAAAACTTGATGTCTACCCTAAGGGCAGTCAATCAGTACGCCATCAATTACAATTGATTACGTTTAAGTCATATCGAATGAGTATCCAAAAACTACTTGCGACTACTAAAAAATTAGATGTAAATAAATGAAGATCATTCTCATTGTCAAACCGATAGGAAGTTTCCGACTGAAACAAATTCGTAAAATACTAGAGGCGACTTTTGACGATAAAAAAGATACGTTTGACATTTATGTTTCGATGAAAAAAGGGCATTCGGTAACGCTGACCCAAAAAGCATTGAAGGAAAAGGCGGATGTAGTAGTGGCTTGTGGCGGAGATGGAACGATCAACGAAGTTGCACGTGAATTGGTCAAAACAAAAGTTGTGTTGGGCATCATTCCTCTGGGATCTGGGAATGGAATTGCCCGACATTATAAAATTCCTTTTGATCTTTCTAAAGCGATTCAACTCATCCAAAAAAACAGGATCACAGCGATGGATGTGGGAGTGGTCAATGGACATTACTTTTTTGGAAACATGGGTTGTGCTTTTGAATCCCATTTTATAAAACAATACCAAAAAAACGGATGGCATGGCTTAATAGCATACGCATTTGCTTTTTTTGACGCCGTGCTAAGCTTTAGACATCAAAAGATTAAAATTCAATACAATCAAAAAATAAGACAGATTAGTCCGTTTGTCTTTATGGTGTCCAATACCAATCAACAAGGATATGATTTTACCCTCACTCCAACAGCCAAAACGGATGATGGACAATTGGATTTGTTTTGGATGGATGAATCGAATCTACTTTCAAAGCTCAAATTCTTTTTTTTCGCTTTGTTGAGGAAAAAATTAAAGGGTTCAGAATTTAATAATGTTACGCTTTCGGATTTAAAAATCTCTTTAATCAATCAAGATGATTTTTGCCTTCAAGTAGATGGAGAATATGTCCCCAGCTCGGAAAAAAATTTAGAGGTTAAAGTACTGCCTAAGAGTCTGAAAGTAGTCGTTCCCAGCTTACCTTAAGGCTTTATTAAAAAGCTTGGAAATAAAAAAAGCTCTCCGATCTACCGGAAAGCTTCTCATCAGTTGCTAATCAATTGGTTTCCCAATTTTTTACAACACACAACATTTTTATAATGTTAGACCCTTAGGTCATGTTTTCTAAATTCTGATGCAAAGTTAGTGATTTTAATTTTACCGTATGTTTCCCTCTTTTTATTTAATCAAAACCCCTGCCCTTATTGTCTTTATTTGATACATTTAGGTAATGAAACATCTATGTTTAATTTTTAAACACAGGAAAATGATAATCTTGGATGTTCCATGTGACTGTTGAAAAGGAAAAAATATTAACACATGAAACAAAAGATCGTGCTTGCTGGGGCAACAGGTTTTATCGGACGATGGATCATTGAGGAATTCCAAAAGGATTATCAAATCATCGCTTTAAGTCGAAAAAAAGTTAGAACGAATCCCAACAAAAATATTCTCTGGCGGACCGTAGATTTATATTCGATGTCCAGTACAGAAAAAGCCTTGGAGGGAGCCGATATTGGTATTTATTTGGTTCACTCTATGCAACCCTCCACGCGTCTCAACCAAGGAAAATTTGAAGATACAGACTTGCTGTTGGCCGACAATTTTTCAAGAGCAGCACAAAAAAATAAACTCAAACAAATCATCTATTTGGGAGGTATACTTCCCAAAGACAAACACCAAATCTCCAACCATCTTTTGTCTCGTTTTGAAGTCGAAAAAACACTAGGCGCTCGGTCAACTCCACTAACAGCGATCAGAGCAGGAATTATTATTGGACCTGGGGGTTCTTCCTTTAGAATAATTACCAATTTGGTCAAAAACCTTCCCGTAATGGGTTGTCCGCAATGGACCAAATCCGAAAATCAACCCATTGATGTTTTTGATGTTCTTTCCCTTCTGAAACAATGTTTGGGGAATCAACATACTTACAACAAAAACATAGAGATTGGTGGAAAGGAGGTCATGACCTACATGGAACTCCTCCAGAAAACCTCAAAAATGATGAACAAAAAACGTTTGATTTTTTCGATGCCTTTTTTTACAGTAGGACTATCCAAATGGTGGGTAAGCATTTTTGCAGATACAGATATTAATTTCGTTTCTCCACTAGTGGAGAGTCTCAAACATCGAATTATTCCAAGCGATCAGTATTCAAATTTGTATGAGATTGATTTTACCCCCATCAAAACCAGCATCAAAAGAGCCCTAGAGGAAAAACCTCCTGCCCTTCCTTCTTTTCATCATCTCAATTCAGAAAAAAATACCGTAAGAAGTGTTCAGAGAATTTACAATCCTGGAAAGCATAACGCTCAATGGGTTGCGAAATATTATCCGATTTGGTTGAGTAAAAGATTTGCAGGACTAATTAATCCCCGGCTTGATGGTAGCTTTTTGAGGTTTTATCTCCTCGGCATCAGGTTATTGGAGTTAAAACTGATCGAAGATCGAAGCACACCTAATCGACAGCTTTTTTATATTACTGGTGGTATTTTGACCCAAAGAACTGATTTGGGCTGGTTGGAATTCCGATCCCTATTGGACAATGAATATATCATCACAGCCATACACGAATATGTTCCCAAACTACCTTGGATTATATACAAATTGACCCAAGCCAAATTACATCTTTATGTGATGAAAAAATTTGAAAGGGAATTGCAAAACCTCACTTAATTGAATTAAAAAATATTTTGAAAAACAAAATAAAAATGAGTAAGAGAATTATAATTCGATCTTGCTTCCTTATGATCTTTTTGTTGTGGGGGTGTGAGTTAGAAAAACAAAGTGTTCCTGATCCTCAACACAATATTCTTTTTATAGCAGTGGACGATCTGAGGCCAGAATTGGGTGTTTATGGAAATCAGATCATAAAAACTCCAAACATAGATCAGTTGGCCAATGCGGGTAGCCTTTTTACAAAACATTATGTTCAAGTTCCCACCTGTGGGGCTTCTCGCTACAGTATGATGACAGGAATGCGCCCTAGAAAAAGAGTCCATATTGGAAATGATGTTTTTTACAAGGAAACTGCTAATCAAAGTGAGAAAGAGCAACCAGAATCCTTCGTCCACCATTTCAAAAGGAATGGATATACAACCGTTGGAATAGGGAAGTTAAGTCACTCCGTAGATGGGCTGGTTTATGGCTACAAAGAGCAGCCCTCTGAGGTCAAAGAAATGCCCCACAGTTGGGATCGTTTTGTTTTCAATCCCGGGAAATGGAAAACAGGTTGGAATGCCTTTTTTGCTTATGCCAATGGTGAAAATCGTCAGAGTCTGAATAATCAAGTTAAACCCTATGAAATGGGAGAAGTATCTGATGAAGGCTATCCCGATGGATTGATTTTAAAGAGTGCTTTGGAGGAATTAAAAAAAATGAAAGACCAACAAAAGCCTTTCTTGATGGGGGTGGGGTTTTTCAAACCTCATTTGCCTTTCAATGCCCCAAAAAAATATTGGGATCTTTATGAACGATCCAAAATACCCATTGCTCCAGATCCGTTTATACCAGAAGGGATAAATCCTGCTAGTATTGGAAGAATGGGAGAGTTTAATAACTATCAATTATCTGATGAAAAGCCCAATCTTGACCATCCAATTTCAGACGGGTACGCCCGAAAATTGATTCATGGCTACTATGCCTCCATAAGTTATGTGGATAATCTGATCGGTAAACTTATTCAGGGGCTAAAATCATTGGAAATGGATCGAAACACCATTATTGTTCTGTGGGGGGATCACGGTTGGCATTTGGGAAATGACCTCAAATGGGGTAAACACTCCCTGTTTGAAAGATCATTAAAAAGTGCATTGATTATTAAGCTTCCAGATATTACCCCTACTCAAAAAAAGATCGATACAGTCATTGAAAGTGTTGACCTTTACCCCACTCTATTGGAATATTGCGGTATAAGACCTCCCTATGATTTGGATGGTAAAAGCCTATTGGGGCTCATGAAATTTAAACCTCCAAAAAATGAACGGGTCGCTTATAGTTATTTCAAAAATGGAATAACTATAAGAACCGATCGCTACCGTTTGACCAAATTTTATAGGAAAGAAAAACCAAGACTGGAACTTTATGACCATAAGACTGATCCAGAAGAAAATCATAACATTGCTGGACATAATCAAGAATTGATACAATCCTTGATGCCCCTATTGGAGGAGGCCACCCCTAAATTTTATCATGGACATTAATTGTCGAGGAGAAGACGATTGGGTAAAGGTTTAATTAAATTTTATGGGAAAAATACTTGCTACAAATGTTCTTTATTAATGTAATAGAATGAAATAAAAAACCCCTAAGACATAGGGGCTTATTGCTTTGAGCGGTCTGGACGGGACTCGAACCC
>Ga0209603_1002088_pt1 | contig 19227 bp, 32 predicted proteins | sample COGITO_mtgs_1206_FD_184812 | JGI IMG/M metagenome (GOLD analysis project Ga0209603, IMG submission 184812) | Pelagic marine microbial communities from North Sea - COGITO_mtgs_120607 (SPAdes) (version 2) | ecosystem: Environmental > Aquatic > Marine > Epipelagic ... | reverse complement strand
GTTTTCACAAACTTCATTAGCTCCGAAGTGTTGCATTACTTTTTCAAAGTGTTCAATTCTAAACTTTCTTTTGACAACATATAAATCGCCACCCATTGGTATCATATCCTTTGCCCAATACATACTATTGTATATTAGTATCAGCATGAGACCTGAATCCTAATACTGGTTTGATTCCAGTAATTTGAATCTCTCTATTCTTCAACATCTGAGTTGTTAGTTTAAGAGTTTCCAAATCAGTTTCAGTTTTTACCCAATCGGTAAATAAATAAGTCAGTAATTTTGATTTAATTTTCTTTATCATCTTTTAAGATTTAAATAAATTTAGTATAATTTTCTTCTTCTTTGTAAGCCGCAACTTCATATGGATGATTTCCATAATCATAACCCATATCGTAATATCTTTTCATCCAAGATGGTGATTGTAGATAGTGTTGGTATTCGTGAACCAACGTTTGAACAATATGTTCTCTACTTTCCATCTTTGGATAGTAAATAACAATTGAGTTGTCCATTCTATCAAACTCAGCATGAGGAGTTTCCTCACCCATAGTACCATCATCTTCTTCACCTGCCAATCTTCCATAAATAGAAGTTTCATATTCTATATAAGGAGTACATTCTGGAAAGAATTTAGATAACCCATAATGTTTTTCAATCTTTGGGTAAACTTCTTCAACAATATTTTGTATAGTTTCTAATGTCATATTAATTATTTAACCATAAGTTATACACATAATCATAAGAACAATTCAGTATCTCTGAAAGTTTCTCAAATAATCTTTCTCTAATGATACTATCTCCAACACCAATGTATCCATAGATATCATTACCAGTAAATAATTCATTTAACAAACCTGTAAAGTTTGCATTCTCATTAAGTTCAACTCCCAACTCATCGGTTGGATAATTGTTTAAATAAAATTGTTTGATTTTCATATTACTTAGATAATTTAGTTAATGAAACTAATGAACCATCTACCCACTTATGAGGAATTCCACCTCTCATCACATACTTGGATTTTGATGGTTGTCTTACAACGTTAAATGGATTTGATTTTGCTTGTTCAATACTCTTAGTGAATTCTGATTTGGAAATTGTTTTTCTTAAAGTCATTTTTTAGGTTTTAAAGGTTTAACATTGGGGTAATATCCCCACTCAATTACTATACTAATATACTAAATTAAATTGAAGCTACCAAACTTTTTGGTACTTATTTTTAATTTATTTTAAAGTAATGATGATTCAAATGTTCTTGATTTTGAAAAAATAAACTCAGTAACAGATTGTTCTGAATCTATACCTGCAAGTTCTAGTTCTAGTTCTATTAACTCAATCTGAGATTTAGTTAACCAATCTACTAAGTTAATAGTTAATACTTCTTGAACAATCTCTTTTAATTTAATTTGTGTCATAATTTAAGGTTTTAAGGTTTTATAGTTTTACTTTCTTTATTTTAGTTTTACATCCCCCATTGAACGTGAGGGATGGGATATATGGTTGAACCAACCTTTAACGAGCAATACTTAGTAACTTACTCGAAGGACTTGAGAGTCCTTACAACTATGTAAATCATAAACTTTAAACTTACAATACGAATATAGGAATAATAATTGAAGCTACCAAACTTTTTTACATTTATTTTTTAATTTATATTCGTTCTAAATAAGAAAACCCAACCTTGTGGGGTTGGGTATCTATTCTAGCCACTTTATTATACGACTAGATTTTATTGGTATCGGATAGTGCTTCACCATCTTCCTCATCCATCTTTTGAAACAATACTTTGTCTTTCTCACCATCACTGAACCAGTAATCTATTACTTTACCAAATGAACCTATAAAGGCTCCAAGTAAAAGTAATAACACTTCTTTCCAATCTCCATCTACTTTAACTCCAAAACCAACAGATATTAATATTCCAGTAGTAATGGCAACGAATGTAAAAAGAATCAATGAAGAGATTAACCATCTCTTTCTCATTATTGATATAACCAATTTACCAAAACCGATGTTATCGTTCTTTTTTTTCTCGTTCTTCATTCAGTTACTAGAGGTTTAAATTAAACATATCGTAACCTTAATTACTTATAACTTTGTATCGGTATCTGAAAACCAATAATCTATTATCTTTCCATAACTACCAATGAATGCTCCTAGTAATAATAATAATAATTCTTTCCACTCACCAGATACTTCAGTATTCGAGTGGATAGATAATAATATACCAAGAGTTACAAACATAAAGGTAATCAACACAATCAGTGTCATCAACCATCTCCTATCCATCATAGATAAACGAAGTTTTTGAAATATTGTGGATTCTTTATTTTCCATAACTTATTTATGTATTAGTTAATTCTATTCCTTAGAAAACTTTTGTGATTCGGCATCTCTTAATACTGGTAAAAATCTAAATTTTGCTCTTTTAAGAACTCTTCCTTTTTTTCTAAGTACATTCTTATGAACTACTTTTGCTTGTGCAATAGATAAATCTTTTTTCTTAATACCTGGAAACAAATCTTTCATAAACTCATCATAGACTTGTAGATATGCTTTTTTATACGCAATCTTTTTAAGTTTATCAAGAGGTTTTTTTCGTTTCATTGTTCTCCGCTTTCTTCTTTGAATAGCAGCTTTCTTACCAGCCATCGCTCTTTTTCTTCTTAACTTATCAGCTGGTCTTAATTTACCTTTACTTTTTTCCTCTATACTGGAAAGTTTAGTGTAGTATTTTGGGTCCTCATACAAATGGTCTAATGCAATTTCTTTTGCTATCTCTCTATCCGAAGTGTGTTCCATTTCAACGGAGATACCTTTCTTAAACTCATCTACCAATACATCTACACTTACATTATGGTGTTTAGCAATATCAGTTAATCCCATTCCACCAGCTAATCCACCAGGAATTTTATCTTCACCTAACCCACCTCTATCGTGTTTAGAGAATTTACCTAACTTATCAAATGCCCTGAATGCCTTCAACTTCATTACCTTTTGGATTCTCATATTATCCAATTGTTTGAATCTCATATGATTCTTTACAATGTAATAAACATTGGTAGTGTTACCACCAACTGATTCTATCCAATTTCTATATTTCTTTACTAAAGATGCAGATACTTTTTCATGTCCAAAGTGTGTGATGTGTCCTTTCTTTGAATGAATTCCAGCTGTTTCATCTTTTCCTATATCATGGAACATTGCTGCAATTGCAATATCAATATCATCATCTTTGATTGAACGGTTAACAACCATAATGGTATGTTTAAGTACATTACCTTCACTATGCTTATCTAACCTTTGTCCAAAGTTCTTTAAGTTATACACTCTCTTTTGTAAATCAGATGGCATTTTCTGGAAGAGTGATTTAAAATCAGTAATCCCTAATTCTTTTAATCCTTCTTTTAATTGAGATATTTTACCACTCTTTTTCCAAGTATCTTTACTAAATACAATATTATCCTTAACCATCATTACCATTAACGCTCTACCGAATTTCTTACTATCTTTTATATGAGTAAAGTTTGGATGATTCTTTCTTGCCCATTTGTACCATAATGCTGATAAAGTTAAGAACATTCTACCACCGTCTCCTTTATGTTTTAGAAGTTCCTTTTTAAACATCTTTTTATTCTTCTCCGCATATTTCTTAAAATCTAAATACACTAACTCATTAGGAGTATCCATAGGAATTGGTCTACCTTCGTTTACTGATTCTTTCAACGAATACGAAAGAAAACCTCCTTTACCAATTTTTACTTTAATTTTACCCTTAGATAGTTTCTCAACTTCTCTTTTGGTTTTCTGTGGGTCTTGGTGTGCATGATAAAAGTTATTCTTAATCTTGGAAGATGAGCCAGATTTTTGATTAAAGTTTTTTACCAAATCACCTTTGTCATATCCAACACCACCAATATTTACTACATTATGTGAAGAGCTGTAGTAAACATCATATTTTGGTTTAGCATCTAAAATTACTTGAGTAAGATATTTGTAATCTGCTCCTTCTTTTACCGATTCATCCTTGACAGGCTTTCCTTTTAAGAACGCTTGGTCTACAATATCTTCAAATATATCTGTTAGTTTTATCATATACTATAAATATAGTAATTAATTCTTTATCGAACCTCTGCTCCCACCATTTGATGAACTATTATTAATCACGGGTGGTGATGAACTTCTTGTTGGTGGTGGCGAAGAACTTCTCGGTGGTGGTGAGTATGTTCTTATAGGTCTAGTATTGTTATTATTTCTATTAATGTTATTGTTAGAATTATTCTCAATTCTATTATAATTTCTAATAGGTTTAGTATTATTATCAGTATTTCTAATTACTCTGATGTTTGGATTGTTTCTTTTAAGTTTAATAACTTCTTTATCAATAACTACATCAGGATTATTAATAATTCTTGGGTTATTTCTATTAACAATAATTCTATTTTCTATGGTTCTGCTACCAACTACAACATTACGTGAACCTCTCCTACCAGTCATGTTGGCAGTATTTGCTACATTTCTATTGTTCCATACATAATCATTCAGTCTATCTCGATTTCCCCAACCATTTCCATACCATCCATTATAGTAACCATTATTCCAATAATTTCCATAATATCCATATCCATATCCAATGTTCCAACTATTTCCATAAAATCCAAATGTATCCCAATGATTGAATCCCATATTGAAATGTGAATTACTTGCCCAATTGTACCAATATTGATTTGAGTTCCAATAAAAATAAAATGGTGATGCAAATGCACTTCTATACATTCTATTATTGAAATAGAAATCGTAATTCCATCTCATATCCTGTCTCATTGCATATTGAGCAAAATCCCATCTGAATCTATCATCGGTTCTTAACTTTCTTGCTAATTGAAATTCGTTATCAATAACATCCACCTTCATCTCATCAGGATACATTGGGTCGTGGTTTAGTGTTGTTAATTGAAAAGATGCACAACTTGTAAGAAGCATAAGTATTACGGTCATAAGAACTCCCTTAGACCAAGATAACCAAGCCAATCCAAAGATGTCTATGTTAAGTTGTTTCATGTAGTTTCTAATAATGTTTGTGTGCCACTCTTTAAATTTTCTCATAAGTATGTGTATTTAATAATAAATATAGTTTTAACAAAAAACCCCCCACAAGTTAATGTGAGGGGTTTAATAGCTTAAAGTTACTAACTTTTAGTAATCTTTCTTCTTTAGTATGTGATATAGAATGAAAGCACCAACCAATCCGATTAGTCCCTCATTACTTAATCCACCTAATAAACCCATAATATTATCTATTACAGAGATGTTCGGCCAAAATGGAATAATTGCCCCCTTGAATAAAATTTCAAGAACGATTCCAAATGCGATTAAACTCACACCTACTTCTGTTAATTGTTTAGCCCAATTGCTAAGTTTGTTTAACAAGTCCATAGTTTGTCTCCTTTGTTTTAGTTAAATTCGTTATAACTTCCTCCTTTACAAAACATCGGAATTCCAATGATAAATATCAAATCTAAAAATAAAAACCAACCGAAGTGGGGTCTTTACTACTTTACAAACCCTCTGATTTGTATATGATATATCACTAAATGGTAAAATAAATTACCAATATATATGGGATTAACCCATTAACATTTGTTTTTCTAATGGCTTTTCATCAGTTTTTGGTTTATCTACTACCATACATTCAGTAGTCAAAATCATACCAACAACTGATGTTGCATTTTGGATTGCAGCCCTTGTGACTTTCTTAGGGTCAATGACTCCTTCTGCAAACATATCAACAAATTGACCTGTTTTTGCATTAAATCCTTTCCCATCAACCAATCCTTCAGTAATCTTAGCTACATCAAATCCAGCATTAGATAGAATCTGATTGAATGGTGATGAAAGTGCTTCTCTAATAACACTAACTCCTATCTTTTCATCATTATCTATGATAGAATCTTCCAATTCCTTTACTTTAGGTATTGTAGATAACAGTGCATGTCCTCCACCAGTAACAATTCCTTCTTCGATTGCAGCTTTAGTTGCTTGAAGTGCATCATCAACTCTATCTTTCTTTTCTTTAAGTTCAACCTCAGAACCTGCTCCTATATAAAGTACAGCGACACCACCAGAAAGTTTTGCAAGTCTTTCTTGCATCTTTTCTTTTTCGTAATCAGATGTTGACTCATCTATTTGAGTTTTGATTGATTGAATTCTATCAGCAATCTCATCACTTGACCCTGCACCATTTACAATTGTAGTATTATCCTTAGATACTACAATCTTTTCAGCTACACCTAACATATCTATTGTAGCATCCTCTAATTTCTGACCAATCTCAGGTTGAATGAAAGTTCCACCAGTTATTGTGGCAATATCTCTCATCATTTCTTTTTTTCTATCACCAAATGCAGGGGCTTTCACCGCACATACATTCAGAGCTCCTCTTAGCTTGTTTACTACTAAAGTTCCTAACACTTCACCCTCTACATCATCTGCGATGATTACAAGAGGTTTCGAACTTTGCGCAACACCTTCTAGTAATTTAAGAATATCATTCATATTAGAGACTCTACCATCATATAGTAAAATATATGGATTCTCTATTTCTGCTATCATCTTTTCTTGATTGGTAGCAAAGTGAGTTGACAAGAATCCTTTATCGAATTGCATACCATCTACAACTTCCATAGAAGTTTCTATACCTTTACTCTCTTCAACAGTAATTACACCATCTTTACCAACTTTGTGAAATGCATCTGCAATAAGTTTACCAATATTCTCATCGGAGTTTGCTGAAATAGTTGCAATTTGTTCTACTTTATCACCAACCTTTATTGCTTGTTTCTCTAACTCAGATACTACAACTTCTACTGCTTTATCCATACCTCTTTTAAGATAGATAGGGTTCACTTCACCAGATTCTAGATGAGCAAAACCTTTTCCGGCAATAGATTGTGCAAGAACAGTCGCGGTAGTTGTACCATCACCAGCTTCATCGGCTGTCTTTTGTGATACTTCCTTAACTAACTGAACACCCATATTCTCAAATGGATTTTCTAATTGTATTTCTTTTGCTACACTCACACCATCTTTTGTGATGTGGGAGCCATTTCCTTTTTGTAATAATACATTTCTCCCCGCGGGCCCCAGTGTTACCTTAACTGCATCGGCAAGTGTATCCAATCCCCTCTTTAAGGATTCTCTAGCATCACTACTAAATTTAATTTGTTTATTTTCCATAACTTATATTACCATTAAAATTTCTGATTCTCTTACTAGGTGATAATCGTTTCCATCCAACTTTACCTTTTGACCGGCACCGTTGTTGATAAGAACTACATCACCTTTTTTAACATTTAATTGAATTGTATCACCACTTTGTCCGATGTATCCATCCGACACTTCAACTACTTCAGCTTCTTGAACTGATTGTGTGGTTGTGTTAAGTATAATACCTCCACTAGATTTCGATTCAGACTTTTCTTCTAATTTAAGAAGAACCCTATCTGCTAAAGGTTTACCTATTTTTCCCATAAACTTATTTTATTTTTATTTTTGTTTCTATATAATCATTTATTACATCTCTGAAGACTGCACATAGTTCATACTCTTCAATACTTTCATTATAATCCATAATCAATTTAACCCAATCTAGGCCAAATCCATCAACTAATTCAAATGGGTCAGTTCCATATCTATGATATGAATCTATAAACTCATTTGATAAATCCATTAGCATCCCTTGTTTGGGTTCACCAAATAGCTTTTTAAATCCTTCTACTGTTTTTATTTGTTCTGCTTCAAACATATCTTATAGTTATTATACTAATATACGAAAATTATACCAATTATCCAAATCTGACATTATGTCAGTACTTGTCAGTCTTAAATTTAGGGAAAAGAACTTGTTCCATAAAGAATTTTGCCTTATCTTCACCAATATTTGCTTTCAAAGCCCCAAACGTTCTCTTATTTGACGCTTGATGTTCACAATATATGTTCTGTTTCTCTATAATTTCTTGAATTTCCTCAATATTATCAGTTAAATCTTCTTTACTATTCAATTTTTCTATGTATTTTTCAAATGCAGTAAATCCAACTTCAAATACTTTCTCATATTCATCTTCAGTAGGTCTTACTGCTATAAAATCTTTTGAGAATACAGTTGCCCATACTGGTAACTTCCTATCTTTGTTCCATTTACTATCATGCCACTTCTCTTCATACATAACTGGTGACCAGTCTATAAACACTCCACTAATTTTAGACATTCCCCTTTCAGCGTCCTGATACCCAACTACATCAAATCCAAAAACGGGTGCTTTTGAGTTTTCTCTAGGGAAGCAAGTTATGTGTACAACCTCTAATCCCATATGAGAATATCTTTCAACGTGTGCTAATCTGAATAGAGGTGATTCATATCTATAATTCTCCCAACCATAATCATCAGTTTCCATAAGTTCTACATCGGATTGAGATTCAATCAATGCTTTAAACTTTTCTGAATGGTGAAATATTCTATCTTTTAATTTAAACATCCTTCTAAATTTTTCATTATTTTAATCATAAAATCAAAACCTTTATTAACCTCATCAGCCCATTCATCTTTTTGAATAGCTCTTACCGATTGCATACACTCCATCATATTTTCAAAGTCATACATTTTACCAGGGCCTGGCGTATTCTTTTTCATCATCTGACCACCAAACATTATTGCTAAATAATTTAGATAAATGTGAGCATTAGCATCATCTTGTGATAATTCTTTTAAGTATGATACATATTCTCTAGTAGCTAAATCACATGATAATTCACCAATACCTAAAGACATCAAATCAAATGTAACAGCAGCAACTCTTTTTAATCCTTCATGTGGAAATTTAAAGTTATTTTCTAATGCCCAAAATATTCCTAATTGAGAACGAAGATACCATCCATATTGTTCTTTGGTCAATTCTCCCTTAAACATCTTAACATTGAAAGGCATTTTTTCAACTTGTTTATGTTTTATATGTGTTGCTTCTTTTAATGGTTTCATATTATTTATCTTTACGAATAGTGTTTGGTCTATATCCATCTAATAAAAGACTGAGATATGATTTTATAATTGATTTAAATGTTCTTCGTTTCTTTTTGTTCATTTTAATTACATTAAAGGTCCTGCACTACCTGATTTAATAGCACATTTGATTCGTTGTTCTTCCAACCATAGTAAATGATTCCATATTTTTCTAAGAGTTTTCATATTAATTAGATAATGGTGCTTTTATTGTTGGATGATATTCGTAACCTTTTACTTCATAATCCCATTCTCCATTTAAAATATTAACATTTGATAATTCAATTGTTGGTAATGGAAATGGTTCTCTTACTATTTGTTCTTTTGCTTGTTGAACGTGATTCTTATATAAATGTACATCACCTAAGTTACCAATCAGTTCACCAGCTTCTAATCCAGTTTCTTCACAAAGTAAAAGTAGTAAAGTTGCATAACTTGCAATGTTAAATGGAATACCTAAGAAAGTATCACAACTTCTCTGATTCCACATCAAAGATAGTTTACCATCTTGAACATAACATTGGAAACCATAATGACAAGGAGGAAGAACTACTTCTTCAATTTCACCTACGTTCCATGCTGATACCATCAATCTTCTACTATCGGGATTCTTTTTTATATCAACAATAAGTTTTGCAATCTGGTCAATTTGTAGTAAGTAACCCTCACCTTTAGCAACATTAAACTTCTGAGAATGCCAATCTCTCCATTGTTTACCATATATAGGTCCTAACTCACCCCATACTTTTGCAAACTCATCATCGGTTTTTATTCTTTGAATAAACTCTTTTTGAGTAAGTTCATCTTTATGTGGATATGCTTTGTAAGCATCACCATCCCAAATATGACAATTGTTATCAACTAAGTATTTGATATTAGTATCTCCTTTTAGAAACCACTTCAATTCAGTCATCATAGTTTTAACTGCCATCTTCTTTGTGGTTAGTAAAGGAAATCCATCAGCCATATTGTGTCTGATTTGGTCTCCAAAGTAAGATAGTGTACCAGTTCCAGTTCTATCTCCCTTTTCAGTTCCATATAGTACCAACTTTCTGAGAATACCTTGGTATTGTTTTTCTATATTACTCATTTTTATATTTCGAATTTTAAGTCTTTTCTAATATCTTTCTTTACTACGGCTAAATATTTTGCTCGTTTTTTCTTATCTACAAATGGAACTGACCAGAATTGTTTTGTTTTTCTCCATCTATTAATGTTCCAACCAAATACAAATGTGTACACACCCATTACCAATCTCAGTTTAACTGAATTTAGATATAATGTAACAACAGGTAACATAGGTGCTCCATGTGTAATATATGTTCTAACTTTCTTACTGTTTAATTTTGGCTTAGGATAAGCATACTTACCAAATAAAGGTACAAAGTTATATGCAAATCCTGGTGTTAATACTTCATCAAAGAATATTTCTAATCTTGGTGTTAATCTGAACCACCAAACTGGTGATACGAAATATATGTGAGTTGACCAATTAACTAACTTTTTGTAATCTTTAATTAGTTCCTTTCTAACGGATGAATGAAAATTATCTCTATACAAATCAATGATTTTATAATTTTCATCATGCTTTTGTAGTTCTCTTTTAATGGTTTTAAATATACCATTATAACAGAATGATTTCTCATCAGGATGACCTATTACTATTAAATGTTTAAAATTCTTTTTCACTAATTTAATTTATATTTTTTTTTATATCGTTCTTCAAACGCAGAACCTACACCAATTTCTAATATTTCATGATGGATTGGTACTAATGGTTTTCTTTTAGCCGATGATATAATATCATCAACCCTAGTATCCTTAAATACCTCTAAGATTATCTTAGAATTCTTTCTAGGCCCTTTATGAACTACTACTACTGGTATATGTGCATTTAGATTACCCAAAGAAATAGTTTTTTAAACCCATTCCAATTGCTATAATGAGTATACCCAATACACTGTATGCTAAAACTTTGTAACTGGCCTCGACCTTTTTAGGACTTCTCCCTTGGTTACTTCTATACTGTCTTACTTTTTTAACTTTTTTTTCCATTTTGTTAATTTTGATTCACCTACAATATTACCTCGGTCATCCATAACAGGTGAGCTTATGATTGCATAGAATGAAATTATTCCACTTATGACCACGTATATTCCTAAAATTTTCCAAATACCCATTATCTTATTATACTAAATGATGATACTTTATCACAATTTGTACAAACAATTGTATCTATCCTACCTCTAACACAACTATCTTGCTCCCATAGTTCTATTAAATTTGGTTCTGAACATCCACATTTTGTATCTTGTACACAACTTCTACTATTCCAACGGCTCAGATTCAAATCTGAAATCCATTCCTCTTTTAATTTACTTATCATATCCTACAAATCCATATTTAGGTTTATTTACTAAATTATCCTTTATCAACCACTCCAATTCTTCGTTAAGTTGATAGTTTTCTAAGTTCTGTAAATCCTTAAAGATTGAATCATAAATTGAATCAACATCATACCCTTCACCATAACTAGCTCCAAAGGTTGACGCGATTTTATTCATACCCTTCTTGTTTCTTTTAGTGTAAAACTCTTCTAGGGATTTATATAAATCAATTTTAATTAATTTACCAACAATGTCATTCCAATCATACATTGATTGATTCCAAGGTTTAGTAATTTCAACTCCATATTTGGTTTTAATAACTTTACTCATCTATTAGGATTTTTAATTATACTCTAATATACGAAAAATAAATCAATTATCCAAATGTTTCAGTAAGAAATTTATATAAAGTTTATGTAGTTAGCTTGTAACTTATGATTTACTCTTTATTTTTATTAGTCGTTGTATCTTTTCTATTGCTTCTTCTATTGTAAAACAATGGAATCTTTCATGCCATCTTCCCCATATACCAAAGAACCACCTATCATTCCATTCCACAACAAATACTGATTTGTCCCTTAACTGATGTTCAATGATTCGATATCGTGTCATTTCGTTATTATATTCCTTTAAATCCATTACCGTGTTTCTTTACTATTTTCATAATATTTTTTACACTATCTTCGTTTACCTTAATGGTATGATATTTGCTACCAACTTCGTCTAAGACATTTTTACACAAAGTATCTATCCCAATGGATTCTTTTAAATTCTGGTATCTTTCTTTTTCATTATGACTTCCTTCAGTTCTTTCTAATAAAATATTAACACTACTATATCTTCTATGTAAATCAATAACCATATCATGGAATACCTTACCATACATTTCGGCAGGGTATCCTTTAGTATAATATCGATGGTATATTGTAGAAAATAGAATTGGGGAATCAATTACGATATAATCTACCTTATCATAACACTCAGCTATTCCTCTATGTTGGTTTGCAAATACATAAAGTTGGTCTGATATTGCTGGTATGTTTTTATCCCATGCCAATCTCTTTGGAAATTCATAGGGATTGTTAACACTAATGTGTTTCTTTTTCATTTTGTAAGTAATACCGGCTGCAATACCGGATTTACCTATACCAGGACCTCCAAATAGATTAATTAGTGTGCTCACTGAATATATCATTTAAAAGGTTACCCAATCGTATTCCTGCTTGATATAATCTTTGGTCTATAATTGGTAGAACCTCATATACATAATCATATGATAAATAAGTTCCAGCCGTTGTTTCATAGATTTTAGGTACATATGAATGAGATTCCTTAGACCATTCTAGTGAATTACCTTGAGGAAAATCTAGTTTAGTATCAAATTGATTTATAAGTTTATCAGCGTATTCTGTATAACTCATTTTATAGTCATCAATGATTCCGGCATCCCATAAATCATGTAGGTTAGTCCAATTCTCAGCTCCTTTTCTACCTTTAAAATTTACTTGAATTTTATTACCTCCCCAATCTTCTTCTCTGCCTGTGTGAAGTGGTTGATGTAAATCTCCCACCATATGAACTAAATACTTTAAATAAAATCTCTTCATCTCCTCATCGGCAGATGGTGATTTTAATATTGGTATAGCTCTTTCTATAATCATTACAACATTTTCTTGAGTATGTTCTATTTCATCATACTCTTTATCTATTGGAAGATTTATATAGTGCCATTTAGCAAACTCATCAAATTCAGGATTACTTCTCATCTCATCTGCCCAAGTACTTACAACTGCAAGTGATTGACCTTCTAATAGTTTCCGTACCTTCTCTCTTACCTCTGGTGTCAGTTGTCTTTCGGCAATCTCTCCAATGGTTCGATGTCCTACCTTGCCCCATGCAGTAACTTCTGCAAAAGAACTTAGTATTATGATTCCTAATATTAATAATATCTTTTTCATATTTCTACTTTACTTTCCTTTAATAATTTTCTTATATGATATAATTGTATTCCTATGATTATAAAGTTTAGTACCGCTAATGATACTGTTCCTAATAAACACGCATATATAAACCAAATTGAACCTCCTAGAGCCCCATATATTCTTAACTTCATCATGTCTTTTTGCATGAACTGAGTTATTATCAATATATTACCTAGCCATCCTATTAGCTCAATCCATTGCATTTTCTGTTTGTTTGTTTCAATTTTTCAATGTTAAAATGTATTCTTTTAATCTATCCTTCGGTGCCCAATCCAATCTTTCCAAAGTATCATCATTCTCTCTACAAGTTGATTTATAATTACCTGGTTGGTCTGGAAGGTGTACCTTACTTAATTCTCCAAATCTTTCTTTGAAGAACGAAAATACCTCATTAATTGAGTAGTTCATACCAGTTCCTAGTTCCCAAGCATCTTCATGCTTTTCATCACTGATACCAACTTTATACAATGCATCTACAATATCAACAACATGAGTAAAATCTCTACGTTGTTCACCATCAGATACAATGGTAATTGGCTCCTCTTTTGAGACTTGGTCTCTCCAAATTCCAATTACAGCTGCCCATGTTCCATCTACTAATTCATTTGGACCATATACATTATAGAATCTACATATTTCGAAATCACATCCATAAGCAGTTCTATAAGATTTAAATACATCTTCACCTATTTGTTTACAAGTTGCATAAGGTGATGTCTGTGGGTTACACCATCGAGATGATGACCCACTATAAACAACTTTTACTTTATTTATCCTAGCCCACTCAGCAACTACGGAACAACCTCCAGCATTTACTCTAAAAGTTTCTGCTGGGTCATCGAATGATGGTTGGATTCTACTTAGTGCTGCAAGGTGATAACACAAGTCAAATGATTCACCTTTCCAGAACATAAGATTCTGAATATCCCCATAGACATAAGTACATCCTTCAACTTCATATTCTTTCAAGCCAGTTGAAAGGTCATCAATTGAAACTACTTCATGTCCTTCTGATAGTAATCTTTTAATCAAATTCGAACCGATGAAGCCGTTCCCGCCTGTTACTAAAATCTTCATATAGTATTTTTTTAAAATTTATAAGTAAACTTACCAAATACAGTTCTTCCATTTTGAAATTTCAGAAATTCACTATTCGTAAAGTTTAATATGTTGTTAGAACCTACACCAATTGTGTATTTTCCTATTTGTTTTGTAATGATTCCATTCAACAATGTATGTTGAGGTATGAATTCATTTTCATCTTGTGTTCCACCACCATCAATATCTCTAAAGAAGTATTCTGATTTATGTGTACCATTCAATACAAATGAGTATTTATCGGATGTAGTATAAGATGCTGATAAGTTAGTTAAATGTTTTGGCCTTTCTCCTAAGAAGAATTCAGTTCCATCACCTTTAATAGCTTCAGTTTCTAAGTATTGGTAAGAACCATCTAATCTTAATCCACCTTTCTGATACAATCCTTCAAATTCAATTCCTTTAAATGTTGCATCATTGATATTTGTGTATCCAAATAATACCGTTTGATTGATAAACTGTCCAACAAATACTGATTCAATTAAATCGGTTGTATTAGTTTGAAATACATTAACACCTATTTTACTTCTATTGTTTATTTTATAAGATACTCCGAAATCATAAGATACAGAAGTTTCAGATGATAATGAATTAATATCATTGATATCATATGTTAAGAATGCTATTTGATTATTTGCTTGGTAGAAGTTAATCTCATCTTCTATAAGTTCAGTACCTAATACATAGAATCCTTGTGTGAATCCACCTAAAGTAAGATACATTGTTCTAAAATCAGGAACTCTGAATCCAGAACCAATTGATGTATTGAATGAGAATTTACCTACATCGTATTTAGCAGATACCTTTGGTGAGAAGTTTGAACCGAATTCAGAATAACTATCGAATCTACCACCAGCTATAATATTTAGTTTACCTAAGTTAAGATAGTGTTGTAGATATCCAAAGGATGAACCTAAGTTTCTTTCACCACCATATCTCTCAGTATCATAAGTGTAATCTCTCATACCAAATCCTAAAGTAGTTTGATTCTTCTCATTCCAATTATAAGAATTAATCATCTCAGGTTGGAATATATTTTGTGTACTCTCATCTACTCTCTCTACATCTTGTCCAAAGAATTCAAATGATGCTTTGTTAGAATTACTAAAAGATGAGTTTGATAATTTGATTTCACTTACATACTTACCGAATATTCTTTTATAGTTTAAATCTAAAATTAGATTATCGGATGTATTTTCCTCAGTAGTTTCAATCAATTGACCTGCTGTATTTGTTTCCGTTACAGTTTCTCCTTCCGAATCTTTATTAAAGTAATTAGCTGATAATGAGAATGTATTTACACCATCACTATATGTACTTCTATTTGAAATGTTTAATAAAGAAGATGGTAAAACAGTCTGACCATATGTATTTGGGTCTGAATCGAATCCATCGGAGTTTCCTAATGTTACCTTAGATACATTCTGAAATTTATCTTTACCAAAGTTTCCACTCAATCCAATTAAAGATGTGTTGTTTGTTCCATATTGAGTATTCAATTGGAATGATGGTTTACCACCTTTCTTAGTAATGATGTTAATTACACCACCAATAGCATGATTACCCCATAGAGATGACATTGAACCTTTTACGATTTCAACTCTTTCTACATTTGCTAAATTGATATTGGATAAATCTAATGCTCCACTTTCTCTTCCGGCAATTGGAACTCCATCAATCATTACCAATACATACTCAGATGAAAGACCTCTTAATTGAAACCCTCCACTTTTCATTGGTGCTACTTGAATACCTTTAGCTTGTAAAAGGTCTTGCATTGTGATTAGGTTTAAACTTTCGATTTCCTTTTTACCGATTACCTCGGTTGGAATAGGAGAATCTTCTAACAGAATTTCACTTCTAGTAGCTGTTACAACCACTTCATTCAGACTCTGAACTATGTCTGTTGTTTGGGAATATAATTGAGTGCTTAATAAAACACTTAATAATAAAACTATTTTTTTCATTTTGACTTGTTTTAATTTATTTAGTTACTAATATACGAATAATATTTCAATTATCCAAACAAATCCAATCTTTATATTTATCGGATTTTATCTTTTGTCGAACTCGTTCTCCACTCAACCCTAATTCCTTTCCTGCTTCATGTGTTGATATGAATTTTTTATCACCACATTGTATGGTTTCGGAATAAATGGATAACCCTCCGGCTTTATCTGATAAATCCCATAGTTCTTCCATCTCTTTATATGAGATGTTCCAATCTTTGGACTTTACCCTTTTCCAATGTCTAAACTTTTTTGATTTGGATTCAAAGTAATTTCTACATTGTTGTTCATTCAACTCTTCAAAGAGCTCAGATGCTTGTAATGGACTTTCAAACGGAATATCACTAATCACATACTTTATTTCTGGTCTAGTCTCTTCTCCAATTATTTGCCAATTCTGATATTTTGATTTTCTACTTATACATCTTCTCTTTACCTCAGATGCTACTAATTTATTTGGGTCTATATCTATTGCTGCATGTCGAAAGGAAAGGAATTTTTTTCCATCAACCTCACATTGTGGTTCTCCACCTTTTATTTCTTCAGTTGCTATATCAGGATTTCCTTTAACAAAGATTAAAATGTTTTGATGTACCGATGGTATCTTTCGGTTTCTATCGAAGTAAGTCTTCCCTACTCTCGATGCTTGGTGTTGTGAATTAAACAGAACCATGTCGTTATAAAACTTTAGACCATGTCTTTCACACATTTGGATTGTTTTACTTACTAACTTTCTATAATTACCAATTGAGTAATTACCAGTTGTTGAAGGATTTCTCACTTCACTCACTACTATTCCAAAAAATCTATTTGATTTTAACTTAGTTGTCGATTTATAAATAATTTTATCTAACTTATCGTCAAAGTTACCTTCACTCATATTAGATAAATCATCTTTATTATCAGAATAAACTTCTAAATCATAATAAGGTGGGCAAGTCCAAACAAAATCATATTCTTGTTCTAACAAAAATAATTTTTTATCAGAATCTCCTAATATCCAATTTGGCTTGTTTGATTGTTTTTGATTTGCACGAATTTGATTGGAAGATAATTCGATTCCATCATAATGGTAACCCATCTCTTCCGCTACAATTCCTCTAACAGAACCTCCAGCGAAGGGGTCAAGGATTTTTCCTCCTTTTGGTACGAACCAATCGTACATCAATTCACAAAGTACAGGGTCAAAAATAGAAACATTAGAGGTCGATTCCCAAAATTGAGATTTACTTTCGATATCCTCTCTACCCAATTCCGATTGAATTCCATAAGTGGTAATCCAATGTTCCTTTCTTTTTTTCCATTCCTTCGTTCTTGTATCTAAAACCGAAAATGGTGTAATCATTATAACCTTTATTTTTTATTTATTAATGTTGATGTTGAACTTCAACTTCTTCCCATCCTACGAGAGGTTTGGCATTGGGAAATTCAAAGCATCTCCATGTATTATCTTTATCAAATTTAATATGTTTTATCATATCAGTAGGTACGTGGCCTCCAGTTGGTAGTATCTCAAATCCTTCATCCCATACCAATTCAACAGTAATAGTTAAATTCCCTTCATCATCCCACTCTCTTTCTTGTTCTTCTAACAATCTCCATTCTCCTCTATTAAGGTATTGGTCTTGGAGTGCACAATTTAAAAAAGAAAATGTTTGTTTTAGGTTTTCCATTGAGTCACTATAAGTAGCAGCAGGAGCAAGATGCCCTTTATCCCATACATTATTGTAATAATCTGCATTGTTGGATGTTACCACATCTCCCTCGGTATAAAAGTTCATTGAACCTCTATCCACATTCTTTACCCTATTAGTAGATGTGTATACTAATTTTTTGGGTTGTTCCTTCACTTCAGAGTACCATACCTTGAATACCCCATTCTCGATGATTACCTCATCTCTTAACTCAGGCTCTATAATTTGAGCATCCACACTACAAGAGTAGAGGATTACCATCGTTAAAATTGTTATTATGTTTTTCATTGGTTTTTGTTTAATGTCCGAACGGAAAAAAACCCGATTCAACGGATTTCCATATGTTTTCCCCTACTTCGAGGATAAAGTCTTTTATTTTTTTAACTATCTTAGCCACCCCATTAAATAATTTAAACGATTGTGGTATAATTCGTGGCACTCCGTACATTGATTATTAGTACGTTTCATCCACGACCTAAATAATTTAAGGTGTGTATCTTTTTGAATTAAATCTCGTTCCCATTTAGGAGAGATTCCTAGATTATGCTGTATACTGTAAATAAAATATGATATCTTCATTTGAACATCTAGAACTAATTCACTTTATTATTTTATAACTATAAGTATAAGTAAACCCTTAAAAACTGTAATTTTATCATGGTCTTGTTACAAATACTATCAAAAAAAATCTTCTCCGACGCTCGCATCACCGATATGATGTAAAGGGATTAACTGCCGTATTCCTCGTAACCATCAAAATCGACATTATCTTTATCAATTTCACGAGGAAAATCTACACCATCTATAAAATCTTCATCCCCACCATCGGAATCGGTGACGCTCTCGTTCCACTCATCATTGAAGTATTGCCATGCCCATTCTTTCTTTACCATTCTTAATATATGTTAACTATTATTTTTGCAATTCCACCTTGCCTCATAACCGGTACAACCATATCACCATTGACTGGATTAATTAATAATCTACCCTCATCTAACATT
>Ga0209603_1002084_pt1 | contig 19254 bp, 9 predicted proteins | sample COGITO_mtgs_1206_FD_184812 | JGI IMG/M metagenome (GOLD analysis project Ga0209603, IMG submission 184812) | Pelagic marine microbial communities from North Sea - COGITO_mtgs_120607 (SPAdes) (version 2) | ecosystem: Environmental > Aquatic > Marine > Epipelagic ... | reverse complement strand
AAGGGCTCTCGTTATGAGGGCCCTTTCTTGGTTACAGGAACGTTGGGTATGGTACGCCCATTATATTTGTTCCTATTTATTTAATTCGTCGACAGCTTGCTGTATTTCTTTAGGATCTACAACTAATTGCATAGATAATCCACCGTGCCATATTTTTTTTAACTTCTTATTTTTATCAAATAATATTATAGCAGGAACTGATTTTATACTTTCCTTAAACTTCTCAGGTTGAGAATCGTAGTCTACTTCCAGTATCTTTACACCTTTTATTGATTTTAAAAACTTATAATCGTTTTTATGGTTCCAGTCTGAGTTCATGTAAAGCAATGTTACTTGTTGTGAAAACGAGTTTAAAGAAAATAGAAATACAATTAAAATTAGAATTTTTTTCATGGTTATTTATTTATGATCTCAAATAGTTTTTCATCTATCTTGTCTAGTTTTTTACTGTTATTATCTACTTTTTCATTTATATTTATTATAGTTTCACGAACTAGTTGATCTTTTAAATCATACTCCGTTCTATTTATAGTAGGTTTAGGTAGTTCTTTTGCAAGCTCAATATCCGACTGCAGAGTAAAGTATACTGAAGCTATAGATATTGCACCAACAACTATTATGCTTATAGTTTTCAAGTCTAAAGTTACTTGAGTGTTTTCTGATATATTAGTCATAGTTTTTATTTGTACTTCTTAAACATTAGTTTATATAGTAGGCTGTTCCAAGTTTTCTGTATTTTGTCGATTACTTTTTGCATGCTTAAATTTTTTTATTTTGGTACACAGTTAGGAACCTTTCTATTACCTTTCATTTTCATACCAACTTGCTTATATTTTTTCCAGCAAGGCCCTTTTTTAATTAATTTTTTTAGTAACGGTGCTTCTTCTTTCATAATATATTTTTAAAATTCATCAAATGTTATCCCTCCGGATCGTTTTTTCTTTTTTGTAGTTTTCTTTTTCTTACTCTTTTTATTTTTCTCTATACCTAATTCCCAGTCTTGCCAACCAGCTGCCATAGCTATTCTTTCCCACACATCATAATCCTCGTTTAAAGCGCCTTGTATGTTTTGCGACTTACGTAAAGCTCTGTCAACCGGAATATTTGTTGTTGCTGAAATAACGTTAGCCATAGCCATGTATGCTGGATTATCTAAACTAAACTTCATGTCATCAAATGCTCCATATTCAGCTGCTTTTGATGCGTTTACTAATTTCTTATACTTAGATCCCACGGTTGGAGATATGCTAACTATTTCTTTAACAGCTTTAGAGTATTTAGGATTCTTTTTGCTAGACTCACTGTTTATAACCATAAGAGCATTCTTCACTTGAGCTGTTATTGCTCCTGGTATACCAGTACCTCTAAGTAATGAATCAGCCATACCATTAGCAACTCTTCCTGATTTAGACAATAATTTTTCATCTTGCTCATCATCAGCAAAAGCTAAGCCAAATAAAGCATTTTGCACTACATTAAATATTAAGTTCTGCACAAAACCGTAGTAAACGATTTTAGACGTGTTTTCTCTCCAATCACCTCTTTTATTAGCAAGGTCTAATATAGCTTTTTTCTGCAACCTAGCATACTGCATTGGTGTATTAGCAAAAGCTAAAACAACTCTACCTAAGTTACTAGCCTGTTGTTGACTTATCTTGTCTGTTCCAGATGACTGTTGAGATTTTTCAGATATATCCTTAAAATCTAAAAAAGCTTTTTCTTTAGCCTCTACCTCAGATAGCCCTTGCTTTTTATAAGTGTTTATTCTATTTCTATAGAAAGTCGCACCACCTGAAGCTATAGCAAAACTATCAGCGTATTTAGTAAATACAAAACCTTTTTTTAGTATTGTGTTTATTATACCTCTAGCACCTGAATCAGCAGCTATTTCAGCCTCACTTACATTTAATTTTAATCCATCACGTCTAGCTGTTAAGTAGTCAGAGTTCATTATCTCTAAGAAATCTTTAGAATATTGCTTTACATCTACCAACCTAGCACTAGCTTTTAAAGGATTGTTATCTGTCCAGTTTATAAAGTTTATACTAGATAACGTCTGTAAAACCGCAGATCTAGTGTTTAAAAACATTATGGCACCTACAGAATTATTTATATAATCTAAAGCTCTATCACCCGCAGTGTTTTGTGAACTTCTATTTTTACCAGACTGCATCCTTTCTAAAGTACCTTCTAATGCTTTTCTATATTTCTTACCATAAGCTGCCTCTAGCTTATTCAAATTAGCTTCTGAAAATATTTCATCTTTATTTTGCTTCCACTGCTCTAAGTACTTAGCTCTTTTAACTTTACCAAGCAATGTTCTAGCATCGCTAGTTAACGTACCACTAAGCCAGTTTTTACCTGGTTCAGCCCAGCCATCACCTTTAGTTGTTGACAAAAGTTCATTAGCAAAAGCTTCATATGTTGGGTTATCTTTTATAACTTTATTTAGTTCAGCTAAATCAGATTTGCTTAAACCAGGAACTTCTACACCCATTTTTGTCCACATGCGAACTCTTAAAGCTTGCTCGTTAGTAAAACCTGTTTCATTTTTCTTTCTTAGTTTCTTAGGTATTATACCTAGTTTATTTTTTAAAGCTTTAACATCGTTAGCTAATGATATTTGATCTCTAATAATATTGTCCTCAGCTCTAGCAAATGGATCAAATAAGTTTTCTTTGTAGAATTTAAGTGCCTGTTCACCTTTTTTACCTTTAGGTAGAGTCTTGTATAACAAACCAGCAAAATCTTCAGCAGTAGGTGATATAAATATATCAAATCTACCCTTACCTTTACCCATTATTTCAGCCTTAGCTGATCCAAACGTTTTTTCTGAAGCTATGCCTGTTTTTTCCTGTATTATATCGTTAAATGTTTTTCCTAACTTTTTGCTAAATTTAGCTTGCTGAACTTTACTTTTAACATCTACTACACTTAATATTTCTTTAACAGCTCTAACATTTCCTAAATGATCATCAGCAAAGTAAAAATCATTGTAACCGTCAGCCGCTTTATCTATCATCCATCTAGCTTTAGCTTGCGGAGTACCATCACCTAGACCTGTTATGTTTTCCAGTGGAATATTTAATCCCATGCTATCTAAAAACTCTTTTATAGGTCCAGCAGCGTCGGCTGGTCTAGCAGTTAATACAAACATGTCTCTTTTACCTGGGCTTTCACTTATGAACTTAGCTACATCAAACAAAGGTCCTTTAGCACCTTTCATAACTTTACTAAACTCAGAAAAATCCCACTCAGCACCTTTAGCCTCAAGCTCACCTGCTCTTTTTGCAAACTCAGTAGCGGTTAAAGACCCTTTCTTTCCATCAGGCATTTCATACAACACATTACTTTTAGTTGTAGCTAATGTATCATCAAAATCAAATACTCTTATTTTTTTAACAGGAGATTTAAGGTTTCTAGCTATAGATAAAGCTTTATCTATTTTACTTAAGTTTTCTAAAGACTCTTCATTAGATACTTTTTTAGAAAATCTAAGAATTTTAGGTGTATTTTCATTATTTACTAAAGTTGCTTTTGTTATAACATCAGCCAACTTAACGTATTCGTTAATTAAACCTTTAGCTTCGCTTCTAGTTACAGTGTTTAATCCTTCTAGTAAACCAGCCTCGCTTAATATAACAGATTCCATTATTTTATTCTGTTCTATTACAACATTTTTATTTTGCTCAAACTTCTTAGGTACAACTACATTATACTCCTTAGCCTTAGTTTCGTTACCTTTATATATATTGTTTGGATTTAAACCTACGTACTCATTTTTAGCATTTTTATACGTATTAAAGTATCTTAAATCAGAGCTAGGAACTTTGTCCCAATCTTCTTTTTTACCAGACTCTACAGCTTTATTAAGTTGCTTCATCAACACTGGATGAGATGTTCCACCTGAGTTAGACCACTTATTTCCCTCAGAGTCTACTAAATTTCCTTTTAAGGTGTCATTTTCATTCTTTAAAGTATACTGTATATAATTATCTTTTATCCACTTTTTATAATACTCTAATGATTGTTTAGCGTTAGGTTTTCCTTCTATAATATTCTTATACAACTGCACGCGTATATTAGCATGTTCAATAGCTTGAAAAACGTGCTCATCTGTTGTTTCTTTTTTTCTTTCTAAAGCTCCTACCTCTCTACCTATAGCTGTTGCTTGATTTCTATTAGCATTTGCATTTAAACTAGGGTTATATATATACTCTCTTAAAACAGCAAAATCCTCAGGACCTGTTTTAGCAATAGCTAATTCTGCGTCTATTTGAAGATCTACACCTTTATCATGTAGCTTTTTTAATTGTAAGTTCTTTTTCCAACTAGGACCATTTTTACCTCTAAAGGATTCTTTAAAAGCTTCTAGCTCTTTATCATTAAAACTTCTCTCATTCTTCTTAGCATCCTCTTTAACTTTAGTTAAATTTATTAACTCGTCATTAAGTATAGCTTGCTCAGCCTCAGTCCTAAGCTTTTTATCAACTATTCTTCTAGGATCTGATATAATATCAAAACCTCTCTTACGCAGCGAGCTGATTTTATTGCCTGACGTCCAGTTTGTTGGTCTAGCAAATCGATCAACTGGTAGAAACTTAGGAAAAGTATTTACTAATACCTTTTGCTTGGCGACTCTATCCGTTCTAATTTTATTTAACGCTTTTTTATCTACCTTAGAGTCTAGTTTTGCTTGACCAGATTCTTTTCTTTTCTGAAATTTAGCACCAGCCTGTATTCTCTTACCTTGTTCAGGTATTAAAGTTTCTAACGCTCTATTTCTTATATGAAAATCTAACGCTGCTTTTATATGCTGAGCATCTCTATATATTGGTTTTTTCTTACCTTCACCGTCGAGTTGATTAAACTCGTACTGCTTACCATCATACCCTTCTAGCGTGACGTTTTTACCCTTTATTATATCTGTATATGTTTTTAAACTACCAGTTAATTCACCTGCTTTATTGTATAATACCTTACCTATCTTTGTTTGTAATATCCCAGTAGCCTTACCAGTGTCATCCTTACTTCTAGGTAATCTAGCAAAATCCGATGCTGCATTATCTATTAAAAACTGTCTAGCCCTAACAGCTCCTTCTTGATCAAGTTTTTGTAAGTTTCTTTGCTTTTCTATAAGAGCGGAAGTTGTTTTTATACCAAACATGTCCGCATAAAGCCGCGCTAATTCCTGAGGTATTTTACCAGTCTCTTTAAATCTACTAACTGATCTATCTTTAAAAGATTCTTCTACAGTACTAGATATCTTATCTTCAATGGCTTGTTTTTCACTCTTATCGGTGTCTAAAGATTTTTTAAACTCTGGAGATATATAGTTAGATTTGAATTTAGTTGTTTCTGTAGGTTTTTTAGCCAACTTATCTACAGCAACACTGGTCTTAGTAGATGTGTCTACAATTTGTTTAGCTTGCTCAGAATCTGTACTAGTTCCATCTAGTTTTTTCTCACCTATGTTTTTAGCTCTTTCTAATATTTCAGCTTGTCTTCTACCAAGAAAATTTGGACCTAGAACTGTAGTTACCTTACTTTTCTCTGCATCAAAATCTTTTAAAAATTCTTTATTCCGACCTGGAAATATACCTTGAAATTGCTCTTTTACAGCTGTCTTGACAGACTCTATAGGTATAGAACCTGTTGGGTTAAACTTTATAGAGTTACTTATAACTGGCCAATTAGCTTCAACTACAGCGTCTATAGCTCCAAACTTTTCTTCAGGCTTAGAAGAAGGCGAGTTTATGATATCAACTAATTGCTCGTTTTCTATAAGACCTTCTTTAAATAAATCTATATATTGCTTACCTTTAGGTGATATGTCAGAGTCCCGTCTACTTATCGACCTTAAAGGCTTTTGACCCTCTACCTGAACACCTTCAGCAGCTATTGAGATATCTTTAGCAGCTTGTATACCTTTTTCTTCTCCTTTAGAGTAGCTCTTTATCAGCTCAAACAAGTTTTTACCAGTGTCAGCATTTAACTCCAGTTCTGGCATACCTTTTTTACGTAGAAATGGAACAAACTTTTCCATAGCGTTACCTACGTTTTCTTTAAACACTATACTTTTTTCTGTTATAGCATCTGATAAAACAGTTAAATACTCTTCATAGTATTTGCTAGCATCTAGCTCCTTGCCTTTAGAGTCATATCTGTAGTTATCGTCAATACGTTTTTGAACTAATTCTTTTTGCTTAGGCGTTAACTCATTTAAAACATCGTCAATTAGTTTTATACCTTCTTCAGTTACGTTACCAGTTTTATCTTTAAAAGAATCTCTTAAAACAAAGTGTCCAGCCTCGTGTTTATCTACAGTTATATTTCTAGTTTCTTTAACTACAGCTTCATTTACATAATATACTTTATTATTAGGATCGTAAAAGCCGTCAGTTTCTTTAACATCTTCTTTACCATCAAAAACTTCTTCATATTTTTTCTGAAAATCATCAACAGATCTAATTGATACGGACTCACCCTCTTTAGTAGCACCTAACACATCCTCAGCTTGAGCTTTGTTTTCTTGTCTTTGTTTTAGGTAGTATTGATCTAGTTTGTCTTGTAGTTTATCGTACTTGTAACCTCCAGGATTATAAGCTTCAAGGTCTTTTGTTAAAGACTCTAGCTCTTTTTCCTGTCCTTGATTTTTATTTTTTATCTTTTCAAGAGCCTTTACCTTACCTCCTATCTCGAAATACTCATCAATAAACTTATAAGATTCTGCTCTTTCTTTAGTACCATAACCAGCTTTAAAGCTAATATTGTTATTTAAAATATCTTCAATAACAAATTCTCTATTCCAGAGACCGTCAAGTGATTTAGAGGAAGGGTTCGCACCCATCCTAGCATAAATTATAGGTAGAGGAGTATTAACTAAAGCATTATTATCTTTATCGTTAAACTTCTCACCTTTTTTCATTTTCTGTATAAGTATTCTTATACTTTCATCTGTAGGTTTTAAAGCACTTTTATCCTCAGCCTCAAATCTTTCTTTAGCTAAATTAAGTTCAGCCTCGGCTTCTAATATGTTGTAGTCTTTGTTAGCGGACTCTGCTTCTTTTTTAGCTTGTTCCTCTGTTATTTGCTGTGTCTTTAATCTAGCGTCTATACCCGCCATTTTTTCAGCTCTAGCGGCATCTATTTCGTTTATAGTTTCCTCACCTGGTTTCCTAACCGACCCAGCATCTATACCAGTTCTTTTAGCAGCTTTATTTACGTATGCTGGGTTTAAGTTTAATAAACGCATATCTCTCTGAGCAGCTGCAAGTATGCCGTTTTTACTAAACGCTGATTTAGTTCCTAGTAAAGCCATTTTAGCGGTTTCACCAAGATAATGAAGAATAAATTCTTCTGGACTCTGTTCGAAGTAAGTACCCTCACCTCTAGGCCCATAACCAGTACCTTCTGGATTCTGTATAGCCTCTAAAGCTGTAGCAAATTCAAAAGAAAAAGCACCAGCGCTAGCGTTAACAAATCTACCACCAACATCTTTAAGAACGTCAGATTTAGATAATTGTGCCATTACCGGGGAAAATCTTGTTTTCGAAGGTATGGCTCTTAGTAAGCCAGAACCTAAAGAATTACCTCCACCTAGTGAAAATCCAAATGTAGCTGTAGCCCATTCTTGCTCTCTAGTAGCTTGTTGAGATAAACCTAGTGTTGTTTTTGTTGTTTCTAAGCCTGTGAAAACAGCAGCTTCATCTAGACCTTTTATAATAAAGTCACCAGCTTTTCTAAGCACTTTACTTGACTTAGCAGCTTTGGTTGCCTTAAAAGCCTTGTCAATGAACTTAAAACCTTTTTGTATCTTATCTCCTCCTGCGCCTTTAAACAACATCAACTCTCCAACAAACATAGTCAAGTCAACAGTACCACCACCCACTACACTCAACCAATTTTGAGATAAAGCTTCATCTAAGTATTCGTCGTTTATACCACCTAACCCAGCTTTTTTAGCTTCTTTTACAAATGCTCTATTAATAGTGTACTGGGGTTTAGGCATAGCATCACCGCCAGTCATGTCTATTTTTTCTAAAATATTTTGACCCGCACTAAACCAAAAACCTTCCTGCTCTTTACTTAATGGATCCGTGTTTGTTTGAATTGCTTTATTTAAAACAACATAATTTTCCAAAGCAGTGTTATAAGCTTTAGCTAAAGGATGATTACCATTGATTTTACTTATATTTTCAGGTAATTCGTTTGTTGATGCTATTTGTTGCGCTCTTTCTAAATCTCCATACACAGTCTCTTCTGATCCAAAAAAATCTTTAACTACATTTGATATGATAGCTGGACCTGTTTGAGACTCTTTGGTTATTTCTTCTTCACCATTTTCCTTTATAAAATCTGATATTCTATTAGATATACCCACTAAATTAGAGTATGACTTAGTTAATTGATCTTGTATTTTGCTTAACTCTGTAGTTTTTGCTATTTCAGTTGCTTTTTCAGATCTCGAGTTCTCTTGTTTTTTATCTTCTTCAGATAAATCCTTATACTGTACTAAGTCTCCGGTGTTTATATTATAAAGTTCTCTTGACTCATCATTTCTTATCTCTTGTATCTTGTCTAGTATACTTTGTTTGTCTTTGTCACTTACTGTTTTTAAACTAGAGTAAAGTGTTTTTAGTTCTTTATCAGCACCCTTTAATATATTACCTCCTTGGTTTAATACAAAATCATTTGACTTATCGCCATACTTTTTTATTATAACATTTAGAGCGCTGTTAGCTGCTTTATTTTGATCTTCAGCTTGAAGCTCAGCTATAGATACACCGTTTATTTTTTCATTTTGAGCGAAATCATCATAAGAAAAGCCACCTGTTATAGCACTACTATGATCGCCAAATATACCAGTATATTTCACCCCAGGCCCTCCAAGACCTAAAATACTAGGTGTATTTATAGTTTGGTATTCGACACCCTTTCCAGTAGTTTTAAGGTATAAATCTGAAATATTGTCAGGAGAGTAGTTCCATATACTAGAACCAGCTTTACTTAAGGTTTTATTTATATTGTCTAACTTTAAATCTTCTTTAGTCTTTGGTGATTCCAAAGAAATATCTTCCGAAGGTGAATCCGTAACGCCCGCTTGTGATGCTGTCATTGGTTGAGACACCACACCCGCACCCGCTGCAGCGTCTTGTTGAAAATTTGGATCAAGCAAGTCACTGTGTTTTATTTTAGGTTCAGGGTCTTTATCTCCTTTGATCTTTTTTAAATATTCTTTAACAGTCATATTAGATTGTTCAGCTGCTTTCTTTATTTGATCGTCAGTATATGAAACATCCTTGTAAGTATACATATTTTATTTTATTTTAATTGTTAAAAAATTGGTAAATCACCAGTATCACTAAAGTCAAATATTTTATCAACTACACTATCTATATTTTCAGAAACCTCTAAACTCTTGTTGCCTCTAAAATTAAACAGTGTTCTAGCTAAATTTTTAACTTGAGATTTATCTGACAAATCAAACTTCTTCATTTTTTTATTTCCAGTGCCTTTGTCTGTCATAGAGAATTCAAGAATTTTAGTTTCTTCATCATAATTTCTATCAGCAACTCCACTAGCGTCTGGACCACCAATGTTTGTTAAGTAAGATATAGGGTCTTCTAAAAGATCATTAACAGCTCTCTCAGCAGCGTTCATCTTGAAGTCTGTTCCTTCTTCTTCCTTTTCTTCTTCTTCAACTTCTACAGCTGTAGGTTTTCCATGTGGTATAGTGTATATATAATTTGGCTGTTCTTCACCACCCACCAAAACAGTTTTAGAAAGACCAGGTATTCTTTTAACATCCTCATCAGTAACTTCTCTACGCCTACCAAGCATGTCAATGTTTTTCATTTTTAATTCATCTTCTAGGAAATTCTGCTTCTTTTTTGGGTCAACTTCCGCATATTTTTTAACAACATCATCACCCCATCCTAAAACTCCTTTTATGTATTGCTGCTGTTGTTTTATATCATAAATAGATAAACCTGCAGCCTGTGACTTTACTATGTCGTTGTAAGCTTTTGAATCTTGAATAGAAGCGATATCAACTACTTGCTCAGTATAAACTAAACCTCCCTCTGTTCTAGTTGTTAAATTACTATATACGTATTTTGGGTTTATTTGTCCTTTTTTATTCTTTACACCTCCATCCACAAGGGCTTTATTACCATCAGGTGCATTTATTATTTTATCAAAAAAGGCGCCATCCCAGTCTGCTAAATCTCTTTCGAATTTTATATCAATATAACCGTCTTTCTCCGGGTAAGATTTATCGTCTATTATACCAGCATCTTTATATGCATTATATATATCACTATCTACTTTTAATTTAGAGTTTACTGTGAGTATATTAGAATTATTTTCAGTAGGTACCACCGTGACAGAGCTAGTTATTCCAGGTATTGCTATTTCCTTAACAGCGTTAGCAGCTATAAAGCTAGATAAATCATCACCATATGATGGTGAATACCCGTTGACCAAGGTGGTTATAGGTTGCGCTAACACCTCAGTACCACTTGAAACTTTCATAGAACCCGAAACTGTATTGCTAGAGTACTCGTTGTAATTGTTTATTGCACTTAAATATGATGCTCTTTGTTCTCTTGAGATATTAGGATTTGTGGCTAACATTGAATGAGCTTCTTTAGCTGTATCACCTATTTTTTGTATATTGTTACGAACTTGTTTTTGTAAAACACCACTACCTTTTACGGCGTTTTTAGCATCAGTAATGCTTTTATTATAGTTTAACTGTATTTCAGTTAAAAGCTTGCTATTAGCGTTAGCTAGTTTGTCATTTTTTTCTTTTGCTAGCTTTTTAGCTTTGTAGTAATTTGTTACACCAGCACTTATGGTTTCACCTATTTTACCGACTCCTTGAGCCCATATCTCAGCTGATCTATCTACTATTATTTGTGGGTTTCTATAACTCATGTTTTAATTTTTTAATTTTTATCAACCCTCAGGAACTCCTTTACCTAGAGTACTAGTAGCACTTGAGCCGCTAAAAGCACCACCACTAACTCCGGCACTAATTATACTTCCAACACCACCTATAGCGCTACTCCAAGCAGAAGCCTGAGCTTGATTAGCTGAAGCCTCTTGAGCTCTCGCTTGATCTATTTGACCAGCGGCCCTATCAAGATCCATATTAGTCCTGTTCTCTTCAGCTTGAAACATAAACTGTTGACCAGCAGCATCAGCCGCTTGTACTCTCTGCCCTTCAGATATTGCAATACTCTGTAATCTTTGCTGCTCGGACATTTTAGCATTCATCAAGTTTTGCTCTCCCTGAGCTTTCATTTTTTCATTATTAGCTTCCTGTTGTTCTATACTAGCTGCAACACCTTTTTTACCTTGCAACGCTGCTTGAGCTAAGGCGGTAGCTCCACCAGCTGAAGCACCTGTAGCTCTTATAGTGTCTAGAGTATTAGCTAAAGATATATCAGCTTGCTCTATCTGTATTTCAGCTGCTTTAGTTGCTACACCTAAGTCGTCAAAAGGATTTGACAATTGCCCACTTAAATCAGATGCTAAACCGCTAAGGTCTTGTGTAGAGATGTAGGGATTTGTTATTTCTTGCCTAGAGTCCTTAATTGATTTTAACTCTCTTTCGGCTCTTAATTTATCTTGTCTAGCTCTTCTAGCTGCTTTACCAGCTGCTCCACCAGCCATGGCACCACCTGCTAAACTTGCCGCTGCTCCTACAGCCATTGCCGTTACTACACCCATAATTTATATTTTTTTTACTAATTCTTTAGAAGACTTGTCATCCACGTTCCAACCAAGTTCTTCATGTATATTTATTAATGATTCATTTCTACCTATAGAGAACATATATTTTACGCCATTACTCCTACAAACTTCTTCAGCTGCATTTATTAAAAGTGCTATAGCTTGTTTTCTGTCAGCTTCTTTGTAATCTGGATTAGATACAACCCATTCTAATAAAGCTCCCTTAGAGTTAGTGTAATATATGAAACCTGCCACTATAGGCACGTCTTTTTCAACCATTAAACCTCCTTTACCATTATCAGGTAAAAAATCTCTAGGTGGATTTTGCCATTCAGGCCACTCATCCCACCAAGAACATAAGGTTTCCCAGTCGCTCTCTTTTAATTTTCTAATATTTAACTGCATTTAATTTAATTGTTTAGCTACTAACAATAAAAGTAGAGTTTACAGCAAAAAGCTCTTTAGCTCCACCAGGGTTAGTGCTGTTATCGTTTTGTAAAGTTACAGTACAGTAATAACCTTTTATACCTGTCATATCTTCTCCAAATATAACTTCTCCAGGCATTGTTTGACCTTCACTGTTATTAACTAGATTAGCATAATATTTATTTTCTTTTCTAATAAAACCAGCATATTCTTTATTATAAGGTGGGTTGTTAGATGCAAAAGTACTAAAATAGTCTGGTCTATAAACAGGTTTATTATATGTAGAGCTTGATTGTATAGGGTTTATTACGTACTCACCTTCATAATAACTATTTATTTGGTTGGTAGTATCTCTTAAACTAGGTGGTAAAATCCATATAGGATTTCCACCACTATCTAGTTCAAAACTATCAACACCAGTAACGTCTGAAATATATTCTGAAACTTCCCAACCATTACTACCTTCATAGTTTATGGTTTTGAAAACCTTACTAGTACTCACGTCTGGGTTTACTACAAAAGTAACTTTTGATTTATTGGACTCACCATAAAATTCAGCTCTATCAACATTTAAACTATTATGAACATATAGTTTGTTCCAATTACCACCTTCATTACCTATGCTATACATTCTGTTTGCTAAGCTAAAAGTAAACCTAGGTTTAAACGTATAAAAAGAAGGCCAACCTAAAACAGCTTCATCAAATTGAAGTGTAGTATAGTCGTAATAACCAGGTAGTGGTCTAGAATTAATAGGCGTGCTTGGTTGTAGTGATAAGGTATATTGTTTAGTGTATATGTCCCAACCACCTATTATTTTACCCGGTCCAAAGCTAGATGAATCTACAATACTTAAATTGTCTCTAAACCAATCAATCATACCATAGTTTGATATCTCAGTTATACCATCTCTAGACAACCTTAAAACAGCTCCTCTATTTTTGTCTACAAAATATTTCCTATATCCATAAACAGCAAAGCTTTCTGGATTCGTGCTTATTCCAAAATTTCCAGCATAAGGTATTATTTGTCCAATAACAAGATTTAGTTGGTTCACAGATACCCCACCTCCTTCAGCTGTGTATATAGCGTCTTTATCTATAAGTGCTCTACTGACTTTTCTCTCTGATAATATGATTAAATTAGAGTCTTCAGCGTGTAGCTTTTGTATGCTACCATTAGCTGGATCAGTTGCTTTAGTTATTTCTTTACCTACGGAGAATTGATTTGTTTGATTTATACCAGTTCTAGAATTATATATACCAGAATATATCATAGCGTTACCTCTGACACTGCCATTAGGTTCATCTTCAACTAAGTAAGCTTTAGCACCTAAAGACGTAGAAGTATTATTATAACCACCTCTAATTCTAGACTCTTCAATAGCCCAATTAAGATCATTATCATCTTCCGGGACATTACCAGTTTGATACCAACCACCTATAGATTGAGGTATACCCCTAGAGCCAAACCACTTTATATCGCTAGCTGAGTCTACACTTTTTCTTAAAGTGAACGAGTTATAGTATTTTACTTCTATTAATGCCATAGTATATATATTACATGTTTATAAGTGTTTTACCGCTTATATGTTATCTAGGTTGTGCAGATCCTTTTACTTTTAAACCACTTGTTTTATTCATATCACACGTCCATACTCTTAAATTTTGTTCTGCGCCCTCCCAATCATAACCAGAACCGCCTTTATAACTAGCTCCTTCTGCGGCTAGAGCTAATCCTTTTGTAGTTCCGTAATCATTATAAGGTGTAGTATATGGAATACCGTTTACATCTGTTCCTGACGAAAGAGTTGCAATATAAGACAAGTATCTATCATTAGTATCTCCACTGTAACCAGTATAAGGAGTCTGTAAGGATGCATCCTCATAAAATTTAGTTACATATCTGTGTATACCTTCTCTAGCATATACTGTTTTATTAAAAGTAGTATTTTCTTTAGCATCTAATCGATTAGAAAACAAACTAGTGTTTATTTCATAACCAAAACTAATTTCATCACCTAAATCATAATAAAAATCACCTGTTTTTATATATGCACCAGAAGTATTATAGTTGTTTTGTCCATTGTCAGATCCGGTTCCTATAGGCGCTGCACAAGACTGCGTATTGTCTGAGCTTCCACCTAATCTCTGTATGATAACCCTGTATTCACCAAATTTAGACGTCTCACTGGGATATGGACTTTTTCCAACAACTGCCCATTTACCATGATCAGATCTACGAGAAGGACCACCAAAACTTCCTCCGCTAGTGTTAGTATTTTCAGCAGAAGTTCTAAACCAGTTATTATAAGCAGCGGCGCCACCACTTGCTCCATATATAATATCAGTTTGTTGTGTTATAGGATTGGGAGTTCCACCGGGATTACTCACGGGTATTGTAGCTTCTATACCGTCTTTATTAGATATTACTGGATTAGTAGGAGCATTGCTATCAACAATAGTATTGAAAGAAAGAACGTTTCCTTCTATATCCCTAGCTAGCTCCCAGTTAGAGGTGGGAGTTGGCCTATACTCTATTGCCCAAGAAGCATCAAAATGATTATCTAAGACAATAGGACTAGCTTGAGAAGGTACTACAGCGTTTATAAAAGTTTGTAAACTTATATAAGCTGTACCTTTGGTTAAAGCACTTGCTAATGTTACGTCATTAGAAGGTATTTGATTTCTTTCAAGGTAGTTGTAGTCTTGAGCGCCAGGTTGACCTGAGCAGCCGGTTGTAGTTTGTTCAACACCTATTAAAGCCGTATTTGGAGCTAAGTTCTGCGGTGCTGGGTTCATTTCTGTAAAAGGTTTACCCGTTCCTGATTCTATATCATCAAAAGCATTAGCCACTGTATTATGAGCGCTTAATATGTAAGCGTAGTTTGTTTGCAGTAATAAGCTGTTTTTAATACTAAAACTACCATCTGCAGGTATTTCACCTACAATTAACTGAAAAGAACAAGTATCAAATGAACTATCTGGGCCAGACAAAGTTATTTCTAAATCATAAACACCACTAGCGGGATTACTCGGGCTGTCACTAACTTCTCCATTAGTGTTTATTGTAAAAATAGTAACAGCGCTACCATTCTGCGTCTGACCTGATATGCTCCACTGTAATCCGCTTTGGTTGTTTAAACCAGAAGATAGAGCATTAGTTCCATTAGATCCATAAAACTTAATTTGTTTAGCTAATCCGACAGGTACCTGTAAGTAAGGAGGAGGAGGACACTCTTTAGCGTAATCAACTATTGTTGAGGTTTGTCCCCAAGAAGTAGCTCCATCACCAAAAGTTTCACCACCTACTATTATTGTATTCAAGTTATCTACTTCTGTTTCACCCTGGATAGGTGATGATGTAAATACTTGGGTATACAAAGGGGCGTCTGTTATAGCAGGATCTCCATCTCTACCACTTATTGTAACAACAAAATCCATTTGATTTACGTCAGCAGTAGTATATATTCTATATATTTTATTTACTATTATAAAAGAGTCTTTAGCTAGTGCTGTAGTAATGTTTCCTCTGTAGTCGGTATAGCTACCTGGCCCTCCATTAAGGGTACCTGGTATCTTTATTAATTCAAAATCGGAAGTGCGATCTATAAAATCAGCATCAGTTACAGTAAAAGATGCATCTATTATAGTTTGTATTGGATTTCCTACAGAGTTTTCAAATTGAAATTGACCTGTTACAACCGATCTAAATCTACCAAGAAGACCATTAGCTGGTAGTGGTTGATCTGTTGTTCCCCCAGGCTCTGGGCTGGAAGGAGTTCCGCTGTATATTCCAAAGTATTCACTCACATACCAATCAAGATTTACTATATTAGATATAGTTTGATTACCATCTGCATCTATTTGATCGTTTAAATCACTTATTGTACCTGAACTACTAGTTTCCCAATATATATCTAGTCTAGATTCAACTGGCTCTGTTTCATAAACAGCTAAATTTTGTATACTATAACTGCTTGGTTGAGGAGGGTCTATTTGCCCGAATCTATCTGATGTACTAACTCTACCAATCAAAGGATTTGATTCCGCTTCATAAAAAGCTGCATCATAATCGTTATTGTAATTAGCACCCACTTCAATATTAAACATATCGAACATGTTAGATACTGTAGAAACTGTATCAGCAAACCTTGAAGGGAAATATTGTTTATTAACAACTCCAAAATTAGTTGATATTGGTGGAGTTCCAGTCCCATTTGCTACACCTAAAGTGTTTTCAACTCTACCAAACAATCTAACAGAACTTCTAAATTGTTTTTGATCAGGACCTACTTCAGATAAATCTCTAGGTACTTTGTTTATATTGTCATTTATTAACGTTATATGCGAGGTTACACCAAGTTCTAAGTCAGTTAGAATTGGGTATGCTGTTATTGCTCCCGGAAGATATACATTGTAGTAATCTTGTTCTTGTTGCTTTACAACGACCTTCCAAGTATAAAAACCTAAAGGATTATAATTAGCATCACTAGGATCTCCATTATATACACCAGGGTAAAGATTTAAATTAATAGGTGTTGTTTGTATTTTTTCTTTTACGTCAACAAACAATGAATCACCTGGCCATAAACCTATATCTACACCTGAAGGGTTGTACTCAGAGTAAACTGTTGACAATTGAGTAGCGCTAGGCCCTGAAATGGTTGTGTCTGACGAGTTTGATAATACAGTTGATGTAGTTCTACTAAATCTATCAGAAAAAACAAAACCAGCCTGATAGTTTCTATTTTGCTTTAAAGTACTGTTTGGATATTCTATTATGTTCGTGTTCCAAGAAGTTTGGTTATTAGGACTAGTAGTTACATCAAAGCTTTTTTTAGCCCCTGCACCAACATTATAGTTTATGATTGGTGGCGTGTGCTTTGTTTGAAAATTACTGTATACAATTCTATTACTTATTACCTCTTGACCTAAAGCCTTTACAGGAACTTTATCATATACTCTAATTAATTGATCTTCTGGAAGTGTTCTAAAGGGTTTAGTTCCAGAGTATGTATACCTATACGTGTTTGAAGGGTTGGCCGCGTTGAATTGAGCCGATATTTGAGCAGATGTTATAGTATCTACAACTGCTACAGCTAAACTATCCGATTCTTTATACAGTATATCTATCTCTACTATCTTAAAATGGTTAGTTACATTTTCTAGAGTTGTTACATAATTTGGATCACCTACTTTAGGTAAATCTATTAACAAATCGATTTGATTTACTTTGTTTTCCATGAAATCAACAACAGTGCTTCTATAAGCCGCTGACATATCATTATCATCATCATTAGTGTATAAAAAATAACCATCTTGCTTAGGTATAAAACACTCCTGTGTAAACGGCGCAAAAACAGAATACTCGCCATCATCAAACTTAAATCTATAACTAAACCTAACAAATTTATCCTCTAAATAATCAGGATCACCTTGATAGTTAGTGTTGTAATATGGATTACCTGTACTACCATCTGGTAAATCCTGACTAACAACATCTTTCATAGTTGTCTCGTAACTACCAACAGCTGGTGATAAATTTGGATTATCAGCTGCCATATCTGCTGTTATTTCTTGCCAAAGCATAGGTGCATTATAAGGCATGTACTTCGCTACAGATATTGTATCTTCTATATTATAGTAATTACTATCGTCAGCAGCAGCGTTAACCCTTATTTTTCTAGGTTGATTTCTATTATCAGTCCAGAATAAAAGATCTTCCAACAAGTTTACACCGTGTATAGGACTATCTTCATAAAAATTCAGAAAAGGCCCTTGTACTAAAACGGTGCTCTGTATAGATGTGTTTGGTGATATTATTAATCTAACTATGTAATTTTGAGCCAGAGGTTCATATACACCGTAAGGATTTTTAGCAACTGTGTTGTCGGTTAGAAATAAAAACACGCTAGAATCTACTTCAGAAACTAAATATCCAACACATATTAAATCATCTTCCTCAGATTTAGTAACTGATTGAAAGTCAAACACCATTTCATTACCTAATACGTTTTCTAATGCACCAACGTCTTCAGATTCTGATTTACTAACCTGTATGTTTATTGCGTTTCTATATTCTCCTTGAGGTAATAATCGATCATCAAGATCTTTATTCATCTTGGATCTTATAAAAATATTTTTAAAACTAGCCATTTAATTTAATGTTTTAACCATTTAGATTTACCTCTCATTGTTTGAACTATTTCATCAAGTTTAATGTTAGATAATCTTATCTTTGCGTTTCTAAGTTTCGCAGACTTTTCTCTCTTAAGTCTTTGCACTATGTACTCTGGTTGGTTTATTCTAGTAGAAATTATAGCATGCGATATATAAGCATACATGGCTTCTTCAGCCATTTTAGGCACTCTAGTATCTAAGCTAGAAGATAAACCATCAGATACATACTCTAACACTATCAGTTTATCAACCAAATTAGATGAGAATGAAAATTTGCCTTCTCTGTCGTTTATAGTAAACCAGCCATTAGCGTTTGCGTATTGAGGATCTAGTCCATAAACACCTCCGTAGCCATGACTAAAACCACTTCCGTAAGGACCATTCGCAAGAACGTCATCTACATTTACATTTCTATCATTTTTGTAGAAGTTATTTCTCCACCTCTCCTCTACAACTGAAGTACCTTCTATATTGTTACTATTAGCGTCTTGAGTTGGTTGACCTTCACCGTCTTGTACAGGTGTCTGATATGGATTTGTAGTAAGTTTTGTTGGGTATATTTTATGAGCTATACCTTGACTATCATACCAAGACATGCTAACATAATTAACATAATCTTGAGGAATTATAATACTTAAGCTATTTGGTATCGTTAATTCTTGAGAGTTTATACTTCTCAATGTATCGTAGCTAAATTCCTGCATTGCACGTTTAGCGTGAAATATAATATCTGTTCTTTTGCAACTTGGTATTAACTTACCGTTACCAACGTAAGCAACTATAAAGTTATTTATAACATCGTTAAGCTTGATATAGCTATAAGAACCATAATTGTCTTCTGTAGTATTACCGTAAGCTTTTTCTGATGGTGTGTTTCCATATACTCCACCATCTCGCTTTTTTA
>Ga0209603_1002081_pt1 | contig 19290 bp, 21 predicted proteins | sample COGITO_mtgs_1206_FD_184812 | JGI IMG/M metagenome (GOLD analysis project Ga0209603, IMG submission 184812) | Pelagic marine microbial communities from North Sea - COGITO_mtgs_120607 (SPAdes) (version 2) | ecosystem: Environmental > Aquatic > Marine > Epipelagic ... | reverse complement strand
ATTTTTTTCTCTTTTAATTCCATTTCGGCAATTACATTATTATCAATAATATCATCAGATACATTTACATATACTTTTGCTCCATTATTTAATTGCTGAATTCTTTGTCCAATAACTCTGGTTTTTTCATATTTTGTTAGAAATGGAACAGTCTTGTGATAATCATCAATAATAATTCCATCGTTGTTTCTAGTTATTTTACTTAAAGATTCAACTAAATGTAAATTATCTATTAAACATTCTGGATGATTTTTTTCAATATAATTTTTTTTAATATTTTTATCAAATTTTTGTAAATAATCTTCATCATCACTATCTATATCAGAATTAACAGGACTAATATTATCGTCATATCCAGTATTTTCAACCTTTCCACTTACCTTATTTTTACTATTTAAATTTGATATTAGTTCTTCGTCATTATCAAAATCTTCATTAATATCAGGATCTACATCACTATCATCATTATTATCAATATCAACTTCTTCTTCTTCATCAGAATCAACAACTAATGATTTTTTTTTGGGTATAATTTCAATATCATTATCTTCTTTTTCACTATCATATTTAGTATCTTCAACATCTGACAATTCGATATCGCTCATTATTAATATATAGTTAGAAACTTTAAATAATTGTAATAAAAAATATAAATATCAATTTTATTATAAAATATAAAATATAAAATATAAAATATAAAATGTAACTAACATTTCCATCTATTACTACAGCGAATACATGTTACAAAAGTTGTCATTGGCTCATCAGCACTACGAGTTTGTAATTGATAATGCGTACATTCTTTTGATTTACATTTAAAGCAAGTAAAGTTATCTGTAGATGCTTCAATTTTAGGTGTATATTTATTTTCTTCTTTAATTTGTTTTAATTCAATTAATTCCTTCCATCTATCTTCATTCATTTCTTGATGAGACATAAAAGCTAGTTCGTGTGCTTTAATTTTTTTTTCTACAATTTTATCTAATAATGTTTCATTTGTTAAATTAATAAATATACTTTTTACTCTATCTAAATAAATTTGGACAAAATATTGGTTTTCCCATTTTTTAACAATTTTCTTTTTAGTGGCGGCATCTAATGAATAGTTATAAACGCCTTTTTCTAAGTTACTAACTATTGATCTGTTTTTAATAATTTCAAATAAATTATCAGAAATATGTTCTCTAAATTTTTCTGGATTAGTAACTTTATACATCTTATGATAATTATTTATAATAATATTTATTTATTTCAATTTTATAATAAATAAATATCAATAACTAAAATTTTTAATAATTAATCAGTATAATCATATTCTTCATATTGAAGTTCTGAATCATATACAGGTTCGCTATCAGAGCTACTATCTTCTTCATCACTACTAGATAAATTATCTTCAGAATCATGAGCTTCATCCATAGTTACAGTTTTATCAAAATCATTACTTTTATTGTATATATTATAAATATTGCTATCAATATTTTTAAAATATTCTTCACCAAAACTAATATATTCATCGCCATTTTTTATTAAACATAAAAATTTACCATAAATATTATCCTTAAATTTGTAATGCTGTAGATTATATGAATTAAGACTTTTAGTATCACCTTTATTGCGCCCCCAAAATTCTAAAATATTATCATCGCTATTATAAGAAAATAATTTAACAAAATTTTCTTCTTTTTTGAAACCACACTTTTTATATAAAGAGTCAATATCGATTTTTTTATCATTATGTAATGTATATTCATTATTCGAAAATTTAATATAAGATGGCATTATATGTGATAATAGTTATATTATAAATCAGTTTAAATAGTTTATAATAAATATATTTTGAGATGAAGATTTATATTAAAAATCTAGAATTACAAAATATAAAAAAAAATATTGAATTAATAAAAAAATATGAAATAAAAAATGTAAAATATATTATATTTTATTCAAATGATGGGATTTTTGAATTAAATAATAAAAATTTATATAAATTGTATCAAAACGATGTAAAAATTAGGTCAGATAATATTAGTTATAATAATAAAGATTATGAATTATTATATGATAATAGTTTCTATAATAAGGAAAAATTATATAGCGTCCCAAATTTATATAGAGAGAGAAAAATTATTAAAACACATTACAAGATAGAAAAATCATTTTCATCATTCATAGTAGAATATGAAGATAAGAATATAATAGATTTTTATTTTGAAGTAGATGATAAAAATAAAGAAAAAATATCTAATAATATTTTAAAAAATGAAATTTCTTCGTTTTTATCAATATTAAAGAATATATAATAATATTAATAATGATTAATAATTTTGTATTTTATATAATAATATCAGTTGTAATTATTAGTTTGCTACATTATTTGTATAGTTATTTTATTAATATATTAACTGTTCCAAAAATTAAAGATTTAGTCACTAAACCAGGGCAAGAGTATAAAAATATTGAAAAAATTATATTAAATAATAAAGAAACACTGATAAATGATAATAATATAGCACCGAGTGGCGATGATACAACCGATATAAGTAATTTAAAAAATATAACACCAGAAACGAAAAATGATATGAAAAATGAATTGAAGAATTTTTTTAATGAATTGAATGTAAATAACTTATCTGATAGTAATACTAATACAAATAATTTATCATATTCCAGTTACTGAAGTATTAGTTAATAAGGATAAATATTTATAAAATAAATTAAAGAAAAGATAATAATTTACTTTATTATGGTAAATAATGAATATGTATTAAATAAATTTCCCGAAATTAATCTTTCCTATGATAAAATTTTACATAGAAAAGTTTACTCTGATTTATATTTTTTAATACCAAAGGGAAAAAAAGGATTTTTATGGTTTACATATAAAGATAAGCATAATATATGTTATTTTTTAGAATTGAATAAATATAATAAAATAATTGGTATTTATAATCAATTGTTATCTTTTGATAAAGAATTATCCTATAATACAATAATTTATGGAACTTTATATAATAAAATAGGAGTAAATTATTTTTCATGTGAAAATATTTTTTACTTTAAAGGAGATTATATTGGAGATAATATATTTATTGATAAGATGAAAATTATTCAAGATATTTTTGATAATTATATTAATCAAAAAATTTATACAAATAATTTTTTATATATAGGAATTCCTTATTTTACTGATAATAATAAAGAAATATATAAGAATATTCCTTTTATGCATTATGAAGTGTCTCATATTACATTTATAAATTTAAATGAAATAGAAAATTTGGGTATTATATTAAACAATAAAGATATACAAATTAAAGAGTGTATTTTTAAAGTAAAAGCATCAATTAAAGATGATTTATATGAATTATATTGTAATAATAATTATTTATATGGACATGCGCTAATTATGGATTATAAAAAAAGTATATTAATGAATACATTATTTAGAAATATTAAAGAAAATTATAATCTAGATTTACTAGAAGAAAGTGATGAAGAAGATGATTTTGAGAATATTAATATAGATAAATATGTTGATGTTAAAAAGGAAATATATATGAAATGTAAATATAATATAAAATTTAAAAAATGGGAGCCAATTGAAAAATGTAATAAAGAAAAATTATTTTCATATAAAGAAATACAAAAATTAGAACAAAATTAATAATATTATTATTATATATAAATGTCATTAGGTTTAAATCACGCTACATATGGACCTGATATTAAATTACAATATGCAAATCCTCTCGCTAGTCATAATCCTAAAAATTTTGGATCAAATCAAGGAATAGTAAGAGGATTTACTGGTCCTATTAATTCTCAACAAGCCGCGTCATCTTCTGCTCCAGGAGTAACACCAAAAATAGTTTGTGGACAAATGAATCAACGAGGTGGAACACAAACAAGATTAGTTCATGGTTCTAGTGCTTATGGGATGGCTTTAAATCCAGGAACATATGAACAACAAGTTCCTTACAGTTCAATGTATGCTCCTATTGTTCCAAGAGGTGCGGATAATACACAAAGAACAAGTGGTATGGGAACTGGTAGAATATTATTACCAGGTCATTTAAATAATTATGAAAAACCAAAATTAAGAGGCGGTGGTAATAATAGAATGACATTACCAATACCAAGTGGTAGTAAATATTTTACAACTAAAATAGAAAATGGGATGGATTATTCTATATATGCTGGTTCAGGTTATCCACCAGTAAAAGGAAATTTATCACATGGAGATTGTAGTAGAAAAGTATTAATTGGAGGAAAAGGATGTAAATCAAAAAAACATAGAAAACATAGAAAAGGTAAAAATGGTGGCAGCAGCGGAATTAATTTTAGCAATCAAATACAAGGAGCTAATCAATATGGTGGATTTATTATAGACCCTCCAATAGCAAAATGTAATAGTCAATTAGATAACGCATTATGGTTAAATAATCATAATATGAGAAGAAAAAATGGTGGGTTAGGGCCTAAAAAAACTGTTACATTAAAAGAAGCATCTGGGAGAACTGCTTATTCAAATTTTTTTAGATTTGCTAATCAACAAGTAGCTGGAAAAAGAAAACAAAATAAATCTAAAAAATACAAAAAATCAAGAAAACAAAGAAAATCAAGAAAATCTAGAAAACAAAAAAAATCCAGAAAAAAACAAAAAGGCGGAGTATTAGGTGGTTTAAGTGGAAATCCTTTATGGAAAAATGAATATCAACTTTCTTATCCACCAAATGAAATTAATCCTTGGCCTCCAGTAAGAAATATTAGACCTTTTTAATAATTTAATAATTAATTAATATTCAAATTTGTAAAGTTTACTAAACATTTTTTTTCTTTTGTAGAACTTTTCTTTTCTTTTTTGATTTCAGACCAAATACCATCGTCATTATAATTATTTTTTATAAAATCTTTTGTATATAAAATTTTATAATTATTTTTAAGATAATATGTCTTTCTTTTATCCCATTGTTTTTTAAATACTTCATGGTTATCAACAATATCAATAACAAGAGGCTGTTCATGTTTTTCTCTCAATATTCTACCAACAGCTTGTTCAATATCTGTTTTTGGTGTAGCTAAAATAAGTGTTGTTAATGTTTTAATATCTAGTCCTTCAGCAGCCATAGAATATGTGGCAATTATAATTTGTTTTAATTCGCTTTTTTTTAATTGTTCTTCTTTCATTCCTCCAATATAATATCCAACTGTTCCAATATTTCTGTGTTCAATTGCTTTGTATAAATATATTAAAATATTTTTGAATTGCCCAAGAACAATAATTTGCTGTTTATTATTTAATTTTAATTCATTTTCTATGACACTTAGTATCATTTCCGTTCTGTTATTAAAACTACATAATTTAGATATCATTGTAGAATACTTTATATTACCTCTAAAATCATATTCAATTGTATTAAATTCTTCATCTTGTGAAACAAATTTAACTGCTTTAATAAGAACTCCTTCATCTTTATCTCGTTTCATTTTATAAATAATATCACCAATAAACATTTTAAAAACTTTTGTAAGTCCATCTTTGCGTTCCATAGTAGCACTTAATCCAAGAATATATTTTGTTACTATTTTTTGTAGTGATCTTACAAAAACCTCAGCTGCTAAATGATGTGTTTCATCTAATATAGTAAAACCAAATGAATCAAATGTATCTTCAGGATATTCTTTCATTGATAATGATTGTAACATTCCAATAACAATATCCTTATCTTCAATATCAATAATTTGTCCTTGAATTTTGCCTATTTTAGCATCTGGTAGAAACTCATTTATTTTTTCAATCCATTGATTTAATAAAAATTCTTTGTGAACAATAACTAATGTTTTTAATTTTAACTTAGCTATTATATATAGTGCCATAATTGTATTATGTGTAACTGTAAAATCACCCAAAACATATCTACAATTTCCATCTAATTCAAAACCATAATAATCATCTTCTTCCTTTTTAACAACTTTAATTCTTGTAACAAGAGCATCTTTAATTTGTTTTCGTGGTAGACATTTTTTTCTTTCACATTTAACAGGTATTTCTTCTAAACCCTTACCATGAATAAATGTTCTATAATATGTTCCTTCTCTTTTCTCTCCTTTATAAATACAACTTTTTTTACATTCATTTTTATAAGCAGCAAAACCAAGAGACCTAGCTAAATAAATAATATCATCTAATAATTTTTCATTTTTTTGAATTATATCATAACCATTACCCTTTAATGACCCATCAGAATCAATTAAACCAGCTAATAATTCTAGTCGATTTTCTCTACTATTACATTTAAAATCATGTGGGATATGTTTATTATTAAATAAATTATATTTATTAAAAACTTCTATAAGTGAATTTGTTTTTTTATTATGAGAAGTTATAAAATAAGTAGGACATCTAGTTCCTTTACTATCAGATATTCTAATTTCTAATTTAAGTTTTCTTGAGTATTCATAACAATAATTAATAATAGGTTCGTCAATATTAGTTATACCTAAATTTCTAACGCAACCATCACCTAACCAACATCCTAAAAAGTAAGGTTCAATATCAACTTTTTTATATGGAAAATCAAGTCCTACTCTAAATCCTAGCAAAGGTCCTCCTCGACCATGAAAACACTTAGGTAAATTTAAATAATCTTTAACAGAAATATCATATATTTCTCCTTTTCTATATTTTTTGGAATGATTTGTTGAACATTTAAGAGATAAAATATGTGATTCATTTACAGTATATTTATCTCCTTTATTAGGAATAATATCATACATCATTTCACGCCCTCTTGCTAAACTTAAAACATTTCTGGGCGTTGAATCATCTCCCATTAATTGGTCACCAACTTTTATATCTTGAACCATTTTAATTGAACCATCATACATCATAATTGGTGTGTTTTTACTGGTACACTTACCAAATCCACATGGGATATCAAGCAAACCACCTGGTAATAATTTTTCATTAATATGCTTGAAAAACGCATCAACAATTTTTAGTTGATAATCTCTTGGTATACCTTTAAAATTTATATTAATAGGGTCACCATCAGATAATTTATTATCATTAGGCATACCAAATTTTTCAATCCCATAAAATCTAGGTAAATATAATTTTTTGGGTGATTCTAAATAAACAGGGTATGATTCTGTGACATTAATAGGAGAACCAGGAATATATGGTTTAACATTCAAATCGTCACGTATCATTTTTTGTTGATCAATCGTTAGTTTAGATTTCAATATACTATACCCTTTTTTACCAATGTAAGATTCATAATCCATTTATTAATATAATTAATTATTTTTGTGTTTAATAAAGTTCAATTTTATATAATATATTATTATGAATTTTAATATATTATATGAATTTAGATTAGATAATATATTTTCATATATTTTGTCTGTTATACTATTATTTTATATATTTAAAAACACACCTATACCTAATAATTTAGATTTAGATAGTAATCTAAAAAAAATATATTTTTGGATTTCCGTTATATTTATTTCTATAATTATTTTTTTATTTTTTAATAGTGTTAATGTAGTAATATTTATATTTATAATTTTTGAAATTCTCGATAAGATAAATACTAATAATATTTACAAAGAAGAAAAAAAGAAAAAGGAAATAGAACTTGAAGAAGATAAAAAAAATAGAGAGAATAAAAAGGATAAAAAGGTAAATATTGATGAAAGCCAAAACATTACTCTTAAAGAAAATAAGAATAATGAAAATAATAATGAAAATAATGATGATTTTACTTTAGAAGAAGGAGTAGTAAATCAAACATATATATTATCGCAAGGTAAACAATTGGCAAATCCTACACCAAAATATCAGGCTATATTACCAGAAATAAATTGTTCATATTTAAATTAATCAACTTCTTCCATATCATCTTCTTTTTTTAATTCAAAGTTAGCATCATCGACAAGATTTAGTTGGCTAAGACCATGATCATTATTTTTGTCTGTTACAATATCTTCACCTTCAAATAGTTGTTTTCTAATAGTTTCATCAGATACTTCTTCACTATTTTCTAGTAGATTCATTTCTGTAGTATTAAGATTTTTAATATTAACTAATTCACCATCTTTTGTAATAGTTTGCGTTAGAACATTACCACTTTCTTCAGCCTTCTTTCTATTTTCTTCCATTGCTTTTTCTTTTGATTCTTTTACCCTCTTATCAAACTCCATTTTAGCAGTCTTTTCATTTTTTTGTTTTTCATTCATTAGTTGGTTGAGTTCGTCTTCTAAATATTCGACGCGACCTGTTTTATAAGCTTCTGGTTCCCAAGGAACCCACATACCAACTGGACCAACATATACATCATGATGGGGGTCTAATTCCCTTAGCATTTTACATCTTAATTCAGCTTCTTGTTGATTAGGATATACTCCTCTAATTTTTAGTCCTCTTGTAGATGTTTGAAAACCATAGTTTTCTTTGTATTTTTCTTCAAGTTTTTCTTCATGAGCATCAATGAAATTTTTATATTCATCATCTAATGTTGTTTTATGTAGATTAGCTTTTTCTTCTTTTACAAATTCTTCAAGGTCTTTAGTCATTTTATCAAAATCAACATGATATTTAAATGAAATATAATTGAGAAATTGTGTAAATTTTTCAAGGGATTTATTTAAATCAAATTGTTTTAAAAATTCTTCAAAAAAGAACATATCTTTTTGTCTAATGATTTTATCTGGAGAGATAAAAGAAATACAGGCGAATTTTTGTCCTGCGATAGCTTTATCTTCATCAAGTAAATCAATATATTTAGGATTTTCAGAACCATCTAAATTATTTTTATATTCAACATGAGGATTTCTTTCATTTTCTTTAGCCATATATAGAGAATTATTTCATTTTTATTTTAAGTTTTTTAAAAATTATATATTTAATTTTTTTCTTCTTATTTAATATAATGAATTTCGGTGAAATGTTTGATTTTGGCGAATTAGTAAGAAGAGCGATTAAATACTTTGTTGAAGGTTTAATGGTTGCTATTGCGGCTTTCGTAATCCCCCAAAAACGTCTTAGATTAGATGAAGTTGCGCTTATTGCCTTAACTGCGGCTGCGACTTTCTCTATCCTTGACACATACCTTCCAAGCATGGCGGTAACAGCCCGCTCTGGTGCTGGTTTTGGTATAGGCGCGAACTTGGTGGGCTTTCCTGCTTAAATATTAATTATAAACAGAAATATATACTATTTTTATAGAATAATATATATTTAATAAATTATTTTAAATAATCATGGAACAAAAACGGAATAAAAAGGTATATAAGTAATAATGTATATAATTAAAAATATGTAAAATTATAGTATAATATATATTTATAAAATTGATTTAAATATATAATGGTATAAAAAGGTATAAATAAGTATAATGAGTAAATATATAATATATAAAATTTATTGTGATGATTGTGAATTTATATATGTTGGTTCTACAAAAAATTTTACAAGAAGAAAACAACAACATAAAATAAATTGTAATCAAAGTGATAAATCTAATATAAAGATTTACAAAACCATTAATGAATATGGTGGTTGGAATAATTGGAAAATGGTTTGTATTGAAGAATGCGATGAAACAATAATATCAAGAAGACAAGCAGAACAAAAAGAAGAAGAATGGAGAGTTAAACTAAAACCTCAAATAAAAATAGAGACAGCAAGTATTTCGGAAGAAAAAAAAATAGATAATCCTAAATATGTTATATATAAAATTTACAGTGAAGATTGTGATTATATATATGTTGGTTCTACAAAAAATTTTACAAGAAGAAAACAACAACATAAAATAAGTTGTAATCAAAATGATAAATGTAACATGAAGGTTTATAAAACCATAAATGAATATGGTGGTTGGAATAATTGGAAAATGATTTGTATTGAAGAATGTGATGAAACAATAATATCAAGAAGACAAGCAGAACAAAAAGAAGAAGAATGGAGAGTAAAACTAAATGCTCAATTAAATTCGCAAAGAGCATATATTTCAGAAGAACAAAAAATAGAAAATAAAAATATAACAACTAAATTATGGCGTGAAAATAATGAAGAATATTATAAACTACAACGCAAAGAATATCAGGTAGAAAATAATGATAAAATCAAAGAAAAAAAAATAGAATATTATGAAAATAATAAAGAAGAAATACGAGAAAAGCAAGGAGAATATAGAAATGAAAATCGTGATAAAATTAATGAACAAAAGAGAGAACATTATCATAAAAATAAGGAAGAACTTTTAGAAAAGGTAAAAAAATATAGAGAAGAAAATAAGGAAGGTATTAGTGAAAAGAAAAAATTAAAGGTAAAATGTAATTGTGGTGTTATATTTAGAAAAGAAGATAAAGCACGGCATTTTCGGTCTGTATTTCATCACAATTATATTTCTTCAAATCCAAATGTAGAAATTAATTTAGAAATTCTTGAAACATAATTTAATTCTATATTTAATATATAGAATGTCTTCATTAGCCACATCTGCGTTATCAAAAAAACGTTTAGAAGAAGCAAATAAAAGAAAAACAATGAAAAATAGACCACCATCTCCATATGTAGCACCACCATCGGCAACTCCTCTTCCAGTAATGCACCCAGAGTATCCAGAATTTCCTTTATATAAGAAAAAAGACCCTTCGGGTATGATAAAACCAGTTCGCGAACTTTTTGCTAAAGAAGAAAATCTAGAAAATCAAGAAAAATGAGAAAATCTAGAAAATCAAGAAAACATTAAGCATATGGTTGTTTAAATTTTAACTTATTATAATAATATTCAGCATTAGGGTTTTTTGGAAAAGTATAAGTCTTATTTAATTTTTTTCTAATACATAAAATCATCTCAATATATTTTAGAGTATTTTTAATAAAATTAATTATAATATTTTTCATTATAATTAATTATAATATTTTTATTGAAGACCCTTTTTATACATTTCAATTGCTTTTTCTCTCTGCGATTTATAATCAACAATAGGTTTATAATATTTAATTTTCTTATCTTTCAAAATTTCTTCATAATATTCATACCATTTATGTATCTTATCATTTGGAACACTTTCTAATTCTGGAATCCATTTTTTAATATATTCACAATCTGGGTCATGTTCTTCTGATTGAGACCATGGATTAAAAATTCTAAAATAAGGTTGACTATCTGCGCCAGTAGAAGCAACCCATTGCCAATTACCATTATTAGATGCTGGGTCATAATCAGTTAATTTAGTAGCAAAGTATTTCTCTCCTTCACGCCAATCAATTAATAATGTTTTAATTAAAAAACTAGCAACTATAAGTCTACCACGATTATGCATATAGCCAGCAGTATTCATTTGTGTCATAGCAGCATCAACTATAGGAAAACCAGTTTTACCTTTTTTCCAAGCATCAAAATTTTTAACAGATTTAGACCAAGAAATAGATTTATATTGTTCTTTTAAAGGTCCCTTTAATACATATGGATAATCATTAAGAATTTGAGCATAAAATTCTCTCCATATTAATTGTCTAAATAAAGCATTATTTTTTTTAAATTTTTCAGCTACTTCTCTCACTGATACACATCCAAATTTAATATAAGCTGATAATTCTGTTGTTTGATATGTTAAACTATCTCTATCCTTTGAATAGTTTTTATATTTATCTATATTTGATAACATTTTTAAAGCATTTTTTCTACCTCCATCAACCAATATTTCTTCATTTGTTTCTATAAGTTCACTCTTTGCTTTGTTGAGCGAATAATCACCACTGTAATTAGATTTTGCAAAATTAATTTTATTATATCTAAAAGGCTTTTCATAACCCATTTTAACAACCTTATTATAGAATGGTGTATACTTAGTATATGCTTTTCCTGTTGTTTGAACTATTATATTACCAGGTTCGTATAAATAATAATCGTTGAGAGAAATATATTCAACTTTTTCTTGATTACATATTTTGATATAATCTTTCTCTCTTTCTTTGGCAAATGGACTATAGTCTTTATTACTAGCTAAATAATTAATATCAAATTTATTTATTAATTTTTTAACTTCGGATTTGCTATTTCCATACAAAATAATAAGTTTTCCACCTTTAGATTCAATATCATTTTCTAATTCGTTTAAAGATTCAATCATAAATTGTATAGAATTATCACTTTTATATTTATTTGCATTAGTTACTTGTTGAGGTGTAAATATGAAACATGTATAAATATTTTTACAATGTTTATTAAGTTCGAGGAGAGAAATATTATCTACAATCCGAAAATCTCTATGAAAAATAAATAAGCCATTCATTATAATTATATTTTATAGATAATATAATTATAATATTTTAATTAAATTAAATAAATATATAATTAATAGTATGTATTATAAAAATTACAGTGAATTATATAAATTAAAAAATTTTTTCAATAATAAAAATTGTTGCGAGAGAGAATATAATAAAAATAAATGTTATAAAATAAACCAACAGTTGTCATCATATGATAATTATTACAGAAAAATTCAAATAATTAATTGTAAAAATTATTGTAAACATAATTGTATTTTTAAAATAAATTACAGTAAATAATAATGAAGTTTTTGCTCATATGTTTTATCAAACTTTGGATGTAATAATATTTCTTCTTTAGTATAAATATAATCTGTATCTATTTTAAATTTATCTCTAACTAATTTACCTCTACCATAATAAGTGGTAATTTTTTTTGGATATTCATCTTTTGTTAAAAGATTGAATTGTTGTTTTATAAAAATTAATGTATTTTCATAATCATCTCGTAAATCTTCATATTTTATTAATACATAATTTTTTGCTAATAAAGGCATTCTATTATAAAGAAATTCTAATTTTACATTCCTTAATTCAAAAATATTTTTATATCTTTTTTTTGTAAAAATATTTCTATCTTGCGTAATTTCATTATTGCCGTCTTGAGACCAAAATTCTTCATTTAAGAATTTATATTTATTATTCCGAATATTTTTATTTACAAAATATGGATATTTATAAAATGAATTTATCCACGTATATGGATGTCTTACAATACCGATATATAATATATTGTCTTCTTTTGGCAACTCTTTTTGACCAAAAAAATGTTTATTTACTTGATGATTATGTATCTTAAGATGAAAATTTTCTAATAATGCTTGTTCTAAAAAATTGGTTCCACTACATCGCTCTCCAAAAATACAAAAATATTCTAGAGGAGAATTATTTTTTGTTACAATTGGAATATATTTATTTTCCATATATAATAATTAAAAATATATATTTTTTATATATTTTTAATTATTGAAAGTTAATAATTTCTTGTGTTAAGTGTTGTTGTGAATTTTATTTATCTTGTTTTATTCGTTTTTATAAAAAATTGATATAAATATTAATAATAAAATTAATTTATATTTATCATGGAGGAAGAAAAAATAATTTGGAAAACAATTAATGGATTTCCCAACTATCAAATATCTAACGAGGGAAATATTTGGACAAATAAAAGAAAACAAATTTTAAAAAAAATTAATGGTGATGTTAAATTATATGATAATAACAATAAATTTTATACTAAAAGTGCTGATAAACTTAGAAGGGAACATTTTACTGAAACAAAAGAAGAAGAAATTTGGAAAGATATAAAAGAATTTCCAGATTATCAATTATCAAATTTAGGTAATGTTTGGAGTAAAGTAACCAGTAATATGCTAAAACCAAATAAAAATCAAGTAAGACTTTATACTAAAGAAAATCCTAAAGGTAATTGTAGAAGTATTAATAAAATGTTAAAACAAATATTTGCCGAAGAAATAGAAGAAGAATTTAAGAAAATTCCAAATTGGGAAAGATATTCTATTAGTAAATGTGGAAAAGTAAAAGATAATAAGCAAGGAATTATAGTTGAACCTTTCTTATCTACTCATGGTTATTTATCATTGATATTAATGTGTGAAAGTAAAAAAGGCAATATGAAGCATTTACATGTTTTATTAGCAGAAACATTTATTCCAAATCCAAATAATTTACAACAAGTTCATCATAAAGATGTAAATAAATTAAATAACATTTTATCTAATTTAGAATGGGTAACAATTATGGAAAATACTCAATCTAAAAATCAAAATCGTTCAATTGGGTGTGTGTTTGAGAATAAAGATGGATGGAAATCAGAACTTACAGTTTATGGAAAGAAATATCAATTTGAATGTGCTAAAAAAGAGGTTGCTGAAGGTTGGTTAGAGAGAAGAAGAAATGAAATTGAGAATCATCTTGATATCGAATCAAGTGGTTATATCTTTCCATCTAGAAAAAGTTTTAAAGTGAGAATTAGAATTGATGGTAAAGTTCATAGCTTTCTAGATAAAGATAAATTAGCATGTGAAGAATGGATGAAAAATATTATTGAGAAAAATCTTAAAAATGAAAGCATAATAGATAATTAGACTGTGGGAATAAATGTCCAATTTAACTCTTCGCATATTTTTTTCCATATTTCATCTTGTTCAATTCTTTTGACTTTATCTTTCAACATCGGAAAATAAGGTAAAAATTGTCGTTGCTCAAGTAATTCACATAATTTATAAACAGTATAATAATAATTTAAAAAATTAACTCTATCTTCAGGGCAAAATTTACTATAAGGTCCTTGTATATCAATAAATAAATTACATAAACGTTCTTCTAACTCAGGTGTCATAATTGGAGGTTTAATACCTAGTTTGTCTTTAATAAATGGAATATGTTCATAATATTTATTATACCCTAATTTTTTTAGAATTTCCTTGGCTTTTTTATTTGTTAATTGTTCTATAGTAATTCTCTCCTTTTTTATTTGAAATTTAACATCTTCTAATACTTGATTGGGTATTAATGTAGTTTCTTTTGCTTGAAATTGTGCTAATATCTCTCTAAAATGATTAATTCTTTTGTATGCATAAAAGCATACTTCCTTAGGTGGTTCTTTATATGTAGGCTTGTCTATATCAACTAAAAATTTAATATATTTACTACAATTATTACAAACTAGAATGCCTTCATGATCAATAGGAATCATCTCTCCTTTATTACAATAATTACATATATCAGTTGAATAAACGAAATTATTTACATCTAATAATTTATTATCAACATTGTAAAAATATTTTTGTATATCAGTTGTTGTTTTTGCTTCATAATCATTGACTTCTGATTTTTTAATATTGAAAAAAGTATCTAATATTTTTGTTTTATTACTACATTCAGATATTTTTTTCTTATTTTCAAAATAATCAAATATATACTCCGAATTATTTAAGAAATAATTTTTTTTCTTTTTTTTTATTTCTTTTATTTCAGAATCTATTTTATTAATTTTTTCTTTTATATTAATTTTTTCTTCTATATTTGATGAAATATCCATAAATTTATTATATAATTCTTTACGTTCTTCTATTATTTTAGGTAAATAACTAGCTTCATTTTCTGTAAATTCATTTATAAAACTTTCATGTTTACCATCTAATTGTGGTTGAATTTTTTTTTCATTAAAAATTTTTTTAGTATTTTTTTGTTTAAAATTACTATTCATTTTTATATTAAAATAGTAATTTTTATTTAAATTTAATATTAGGAAAAAATTAATTTTAATTTGTAAATATTGTAAAAGTAATTTATTTACAAAAATAAATGGAGCATACTATTTATTTACCACCTAATAAATTACATGCCGATAATTATTTTATTCAAAAAATGAATTTTATAAATAATGCTTTAGAAGATGGATGGGCAATTAAGAAAAATAAAGATAAATATATTTTAACAAAAAATCACGAAGGAAAAAAAGAAATATACCTAGAGAACTATCTAGAAAAATTTCTAGAGAAAAATATTTTTGGTAATAACGTTTTTTTAAATTAAATAGTTAAAATTAAAATTTTTTTCTTTAGCAATATTATATAAAATATGGGAGGAGGACTTATGCAACTCGTAGCCTATGGCGCCCAAGATGTCTATCTTACTGGAAACCCACAAATTACTTTCTGGAAAGTAACCTACCGTCGCTACACTAACTTCGCGATGGAATCGATTGAACAAACCTTCAACGGTCAAGCTGATTTCGGCCGCCGTGTCACATGCACCATTTCGCGCAATGGTGATCTTGCTTACCGCACATACCTTCAAGTAACACTTCCTGAAATCAACCAAGCGATGGGAAATCAAGGCGCTTCATTACCCAATGGCAAAACAAACAATGGTGTATACGCTCGCTGGTTAGACTTCCCTGGCGAGCAATTAGTATCGCAAGTTGAAGTTGAAATTGGCGGCCAACGCATTGATCGTCAATATGGTGACTGGATGCACATCTGGCAACAATTAACTCTCACCGCGGAACAACAAAGAGGTTACTACAAAATGGTTGGTAACACAACTCAATTAACTTTCATCACCGATCCTTCCTTCGCGGCGGTTGATGGTCCTTGCTCGGTTGATGCGCCTCGCCAAGTTTGCGCGCCAAGAAATGCGCTCCCTGAAACCACATTATACGTTCCATTCCAATTCTGGTATTGCCGTAACCCCGGTCTTGCGCTTCCACTCATTGCGCTCCAATACCACGAAGTCCGTATTAACCTTGATCTCAGACCCATTGATGAAATGTTATGGGCTGTATCATCGCTCAACTGCGATACTCCCGAAGGTTCATCTTCGCAAGTAAGAGTTCGCGCGGCTTACAATCAATCGCTTGTTGCTGCTTCGCTCTATGTTGACTATGTTTTCCTTGACACTGATGAACGCAGACGCATGGCCCAAAACCCTCATGAATACCTCATTGAACAAGTTCAATTCACAGGTGATGAATCGGTAGGTTCGTCGTCCAACAAAATCAAACTTAACTTCAACCACCCTTGTAAAGAATTAATCTGGGTTGTCCAACCTGATACTAATGTTGACTACTGTGCTTCATTAGAATGTGGTCACCATCTTTTCAACGTTCTTGGTGCCCAACCTTTCAACTACACTGATGCGATTGATGCTCTCCCTAATGCGATTCACGCTTTCGGTGGCCCCGACAGTATTGCTGCTACACCTAATGCGGTAATTGACGCAAATGGTTTATTCCAAGATGCTGGTGCGATTGATGTCGAAACTGTATCTAACTCGTGGTGGAATGCGCCCGCTGATCCAAATAATGGAGGATTAGGCGCCACCCCCGATGCGAATTCAAACTATTTCTATTCGGCACCTCACTTAGGCAATGGTGCTGAACCACTCCAAAACTCGGCTGTATCCGATGCGGGCACCTTCGTCTTAGCCGAAACATCGCTTGACATGCATTGCTGGGGCGAAAACCCTGTTGTAACTGCCAAATTACAACTTAATGGCCAAGACCGCTTCTCGGAACGTGAAGGCACCTACTTCGACCTTGTTCAACCCTACCAATTCCACACCCGTGCGCCTGACACCGGTATCAACGTTTATTCGTTCGCGCTCCGCCCCGAAGAACACCAACCTTCTGGCACATGCAACTTTTCGCGCATTGACAACGCGACCCTCCAACTTGTTCTCTCGAACGCCACAGTTGAAGGCACCTCGACCGCGAAAGTTCGTGTCTACGCGACCAACTACAACGTTCTCCGTATCATGAGTGGTATGGGCGGACTTGCGTATTCAAATTAAGTTTATCCAAAAAAATTATATTTTATTCTTAATATATTTTTAAAGAATTCCATTCCTAACAAATTAATAGTAAAATTGATTTAAAGACTAAGTTCATATTTATAATTATATAAACATGAACACTATACATCCTTATGGAAAAATAAAATATGAATGTTGGTTACCTGTATATGCTCATAGAACTTGTAAAAAAAATAATATATCATTAATTTGTCCTCAACCTAATTATGAAATATTATTTCGTGAAAAAGATATAGATTTAGAAAATAATGAATGGATCCCTGCAAATCCCCCGTTTCTTGTTAGGAATAAAACTACAAAAAATATAATTCTTCCTACATTTGAATATTATTCTTTAACTGATAATGGTGAAACTATCAAATATGCTCAAACACATATTGCAGTAGCATCTGCTTTTCCAGATGTTCCATCTCTAGAAACAATTGATCACATTGACAATGACCCAAGTAATAATGCGATAACAAATTTAATGTGGTTAGACAGAAGCTGTAATTCACGAAAAGGACAAATTAAATCAGTTGAAAATGCAAAAAAAAATGGTGGAAAAAATGGAAGATTTATTTTAATGAAACAACCACCACAAGATAATAAAAATAATAGAGATGATTCAATAACAATTGGATTATTTAAAAATATGGATAAATGTGCTCAATTTATTATTGATAAAATAATTCAAAAACACGAAAAACCACAGTTAAAAACAGTAGCTGCTAAAATTTCTAGAGCTATTAGTATACCGGAATATAAAGCTTATGGATTTTATTTTGATAATTATGAAATCAAAATAGATAATGAAGAATGGAAATTTCATCCAATTTATACGAAATATGCTATTTCTACACATGGAAGATGTAGAAATTGTCATGGAATAATTTCTTATGAAGATAAGTGTCGTAATGGAGCGAAATATACACGTGTTAGTATTGAAAAATGTCGCAAATTTATTCATAGACTAGTTTGGGAAACATTTATTGGTGAAATTCCGGAAGGATTAGATATTATGCACGATGATACAGCTCCTTTATATGAAGATGGTTCATATAGAAATTGGTTAATAGATTTATCTTTGGGTTCACGTAGTGAAAATATGAAGTCATTTCATAATGAAAAACTAGTAGTAGTTGAAAAAATAACTAATCCTAAACCAAAAGAAAATATTGAAGAAGAAAAAATATATTGTGCAAGAACTTATCCCAACAATGTATTAGGAGATTTAATGAAAAACCCTCCTTTAGGTATTCAATACATACAAGCAAAAAATAGAGGAAGCAAGTATTTATTAAGTAGAAGATTTTCAATTAGTAATAAAGATATATCTACTCCTGAAAAAAAATCTATAACAGACGAGGAGAAGTTTATTTTAATTTTAGAAATTTATAAAAAAAATTGTATTATTGAAAAACAAGATAAAAAATATATTGAGCTAGATATAGATTCTTTAAAACAATATATACCATTAAAAAATTAAATGCCAAAAAAATCATATTAAAATTTTTATTAATATGATTAAAAAACTTTTAAGAAGTTAATATATAGCATAATAGTAAAAAATATTATAATAAAAAATATACTAGCTAATTTATGTTGAGCATGTTTAA
>Ga0209603_1002080_pt1 | contig 19297 bp, 15 predicted proteins | sample COGITO_mtgs_1206_FD_184812 | JGI IMG/M metagenome (GOLD analysis project Ga0209603, IMG submission 184812) | Pelagic marine microbial communities from North Sea - COGITO_mtgs_120607 (SPAdes) (version 2) | ecosystem: Environmental > Aquatic > Marine > Epipelagic ... | reverse complement strand
AAAACGTGTTAACGAGCTTGCCTCAAGGTATTGAATTTGTTCATTTGTTAGGTGAAAAAGCATAAAAATTTGTTTATAGTCCAGTGAGTATTTGCCGTTTTAGCAATTTAACGGCAGCATTTAACAGAAATCTCTAACAGCACAAAAACAAGGATGTTATGAATACTCATACTAATGACAACGCAGTAAAGTCACTGCCTGTTTTTCAAATACTAAAAAATAGTTTCCGTTTTTAAGTCTAATTATAACCTCAGCCATTATTCCCGCTTTTTAAAAATCTGAGACACAACCTCCGTATTCCGTTTTGAGTTCAGTACAGCTCATATACAAGCTCGTGGGAGAATAATGGTTATAATGAATGTAATGCATCGATAATGGTGTCAATTCACTAAGTGTACCTAATTGAAAAACAATTTTTGATTGTGCTCATAAGTTTTGATAGGTTGTTACAATAATATAATTAAGGGAATAATATGTTAATTTCAGAAATACAACGCCAAATTCAGCATGAGGGCTATTTTATCTGTTCTTGGGATGAGATTGACGAAGCTTCTTCATTAGATGTAGAAACAGCGGATGGTCTTTATGAGTTTAGTGAACTGCTATGTAACCATGGCCTTGAGTGCTTTCCTAAAATTGTAAACGGGACGGTGGCAAACATTGAAAAATCTTTGACGGCAATAGCGTTGGTTATTTTTACAAAAGGAACGCCTCTCCAGAAAAATAAAGAAGATATCAAATATGCTTTATTAGTTGCCAAAATAGCAGCTGCAATGGCTAAAGCCGACGGAGAGGTTGTCAAAGAAGAAGTCCACCAAATAAGAACAGTTATAAATAAACTATCTTTTTTAAGTGAGTCAGAAAAGTATAGAGTCTTTATAAGAGCAGTCTATGCATTAAGACAAAACCATTCTAGAGAGCAAATCTTCAGTAGCTTTTCAAAGCTATCAGCAAAAGCTAAATTACAATCCTTAGATATAGCAAAAGATATCGCAATAGCAGATCACCGTATTGACCGTCACGAAAGATTGTTTTTATATGATTTATATCGTCTGTGCGATATACCTCCAAAAACTGTTGATAAGGACTTAAAGCAGCATGCAAAAAATAAGAATGTGATGTTAGAACGAAATCAAACCGCAACTGCAGAGTTATCTAAAGCAATTGTTGAATTGGACGATTCATTTGAAGAGTTGCTTAGCGAATTTGAGAACTTTTAATGAATTTTAATGACATTTCAATTCCTCTAAATATTACAACTGGCTACCAAAACCCGAATGATGTTTTTTTTACTCCGATATTATCTTCAGCTAGATGGTTCGACGTCGGAGTTGGTTATTTTTCATCAAATTGGATTGAAGATGTAAAAGACGGTATTCATACGTTTGCTTTGAATGGAGGAAGAAGTCGTTGGATTATTTCACCTAACTTAAATATTGAAGATGCAGAAGCAATTAACAATGGCTTTAAAAATAAGCCACTTGAGCAAGTCCAAACAGAAATAGAAGCTTACGTATTAGATGAACTAGCGCTGATGGCTATAGATAGCAGAACTCTGTTAAGCAATTTGATCGCTGCTGGAGTTCTAGACTTTAAGGTTTCATATCCGAAAAGTGATAGAAACAATTTGTTTCACGCTAAAATGGGGACGGCGACAGATAGTGAAAATAACGCTATAGCATTTAATGGCTCATTTAACTTAACTGGAAACGCAAAAAGTAACTGGGAATATATTGACGTATATACAGATGATACTGCGCGTGAAAAACAGCGCATACTTTCTATTCAGCAACGATTTAATACGCTTTGGGCAGGCGAAGACTCTTTTTATCAGGTTTTTGATCCTTCGAAAAAGTTGCTGACAGGCATTAGTAACTTTTCAGATGATAAAAAGAAGGTGTACCCCAAACCAGCTAATACTGAGCACATAAGCTTAAGACCGTATCAAAAAGAGGCAATAAAAGCTTGGGGAGACAATAAAGGTCATGGTATGTACGTCATGGCGACAGGTTCTGGAAAGACTATAACGGCACTAGCTACGGTTAAAAAATTAACGTCTAAATTTGAAGAAGCAAAACAGCCTTTGTTTATAGTGTATGTACTCCCCCTAAAACATTTGTTAGATCAATGGTATGGAGAAGCCTCAGGATTTGGCTTTGATGTAATTAAATGTTACGAGACGAGCCTCAGTTGGCGAAAACCTCTATCTGAAAGCTTATCGCACCAGCTCATCAAGAAGTCCGGTATCGTTAGCGCCATGGTTACAAATGCGACGTTGGCAAGTGATAATTTTCAAAAAATACTCAAAAGTGTAAAAGTACAAATGATGATTGTTGCTGATGAAGCACATAATTTAGGTTCGCCTATATATATGAAATCCCTACCTAAAAATGCTCAGTATCGCTTAGGGCTTACCGCAACGCCGCTTCGCCATAATGATGAAGATGGCACTAAGGCTCTATTTGATTACTTTGGTGACGCGGTTATGGAGTTTACTTTGGATGATGCGATTGCTGCAGGCTTCTTAGTCAACTACCATTATTTCCCTATTTTGTGTGAATTTAATTACGATGAATATCAGGAATATAAGGCCATTTCTAAGAAACTACTAAGTAACGCGGAGAGTAGCTTAGAGGCTGACTCTGAGATGGAAGAGTTGCTAGGTGGAGCTTCAAATAAGCTAATCTTATTACGTAAGGCATTGGAGAAGTTAAAAGCAGAAAACAAACTACAACACACCTTGGTTTACTGCGGCTCTCATACTGATGATGAAGGCAGTCGACAAATAGAAAAGATAGTAGGTATGTTAGGACATGAAGTCGGAATTAAAACTCGAAAGTTTACTGCAACTGAAAGCCTTGATGATAGAAAAATAATACTTGATCAGTTTGCTAGATGCGAACTTGACGCAATCGTTGCTATTAAATGCTTAGATGAAGGAGTAGACGTACCAGCTACTAAACAAGCTTTCGTTCTTTCATCTACTTCAAACCCTAGAGAGTTTATTCAACGAAGAGGGAGAGTTTTGAGGCGTGCGCCGGGGAAGAATGAAGCTTTTATATATGATTTTATCGTTACACCACCTAAAGGGGATGTAAACCCAGAGCTTATTGCAAAAGAAGTTCGAAGAGGGTTGGAGTACAATTCATTAGCTATTAATAAAAAAGAAAATGAAAATTTATTATTGAGTCTTGCAGACTTACATGGAGTAGAACTGTAATGAAAGAGATTATTTCTAAGTTAACAAAAGAAGAGCAACAGATTTTGCAAAATGTGATGACTCTCGAACAAACAAACTTGTATATAAAAGACTTAAAACAAAACAGAACAAAAGAAAAAGAAGCTATTCAAAATGTGGTCAATTTAATAGAGCGAGAAATCCGACATGAAAATTAAGACGATTTTTATTAAAAATTTCAGACAGTTTTGGAAAGAAAGCACTTTAAACTTCTCTTGCTCTAATGAAAAGAATGTAACCGTAATACACGGCGCGAATGGTAGCGGTAAAACGTCGTTATTAAACGCATTTAAGTGGTGTTTTTATGGGAAAACAGACTTTGATACAGGCACCGAAAACATATTAAACGAAGCTGCCATTCAAAAAGCTACAACTGGTGATGAATTAGAAATAGTAATAACTGTTATCTTTGAACACGAAGGTGCTATTTATAATGCTTCAAGAAAGGCTCTCTATAGGAAGTTACCTAACAACGCAGTTGAAGACTTAAAAACAGTAACTTTTAAAATTCAGAAAACGTTGGAGTCTGGGGAAACCATTTCAATAGACACACCTGTTTCTGAAATAAACAAAGTATTACCTGAAGGTTTGCACCCTTACTTCTTTTTTAATGGTGAGCGAATAGAAAAGTTAGCCGGCGTTAATGAAAGTGGACAAATCAAAGAAGCAATCAAGAGGTTAATGGGGCTCAAACAGATAGAGCGAGCTGAGCGTCATTTGAAGAAAGCGTCAGAAAGCTTTCGAAAAGTAAATGCAGAGTCTTCTGATGAAACGTACCAGTCCTTAGCTCAAACCGTCGAAAGAATAAATGATGATGTAGAAAACAAGAAGTCGTTGTTGAGTAATCTAAAGCTTGAATATGGAGAAAAATCAAAACGTAAAGAAGACGTTGAAAAAAAATTAAAAACTTACGAAGAATCCAAAGCATTACAAAATCAACGTTCATTACTAAATGATACGAATGAAAGAATCACTGAGGACATGGAGTTAAATGAACGACAGCGAAAAGAGTTAATAGACAAAAACAGAGCTGTGGTTTTGTCGCAAAGTCTTGTGCAAAAATGTGAAGCTTTGGTCGATAAAAATCGCAAGAAAGGGCTTCTACCATATAAAGTAAGAGCGCCTTTTATAGATGACTTAATTGAACAAGATGTATGTATTTGTGGGCGTACAATTCATGGCCAAAACAATGTTATAGAGTTGTTAAATAAGGCTAAAGAAACGGCTGGAAACGACGAGCTTGATGAGGTGTATTCAAGTGTCTCCTATTATTTAAAGAATCAAGAGCAAAGCCTTAAAGAATATGATGAAAAGCTGCAAGAGTTAACAGAAGCCCAAAACAAAAGTCGAAAAAGAAAAAAAGAAAATGAAAATTTTATTTCCGAAATTGGGTTGAAGATCGGTTCAATAAAAAACAGTGAAATTATCGAGCTTGAAGAGCGACGGGATAAATTAACGGAAGAGCTAAAAGAGTTAGATTTCAATATACGTACTCTTGAGGTTGAAATCCCCGAGTTGCTTGGCAACCTCACAGGTGAGACTAAATCGTTAGAAAAATTGGAAAAAAAGCAAAAAGATCATTCTTTAGTTGTTAGGCGAATTAGTGCTGCAAATAACGTTGCAAAGGTATTTAACGAGTTAAATGACTACTTTACAGATCAGGTTAGGAATAGTTTGTCTGAAAGAGTTGATGGTACATTTAGGCAGATTATAAGAAAAAACGTACGAGCTTATATTAGTGAAGATTTTCAATTGAAAATCGAAAAGCAATCAAAACTTGGAGATATTGAAGCTAAAGAACAATCAACAGGCGAAAAGCAAGTAACAAGCTTATCTTTCATATCTAGTATTATTTCTTTAGCAAAAGAAAAGCATGTACAGGGAGGAAAGTTTTTTAGAGGAGGGCTATATCCTCTAGTTATGGATTCTCCTTTTGGGGCACTGGATGATGATTACAGGTATAAAGTAGCTGAACGAGTATCAAACTTAGCGGACCAAGTGATAATATTCGTTTCAAACTCTCAATGGAATGGGAATGTGAAAGATGCATGTGCTAGTCGAGTAGGGAACTCTTATCGGCTCATCCACCACGCAACTACAGATGTCGCAAAAACCATGGATAGCAATGAATACCTTCGTTTTTCAAATGATGGCTTTGAGTATTCTACGTTGGAGGAAACGTCATGAGTAAAGACTTAAAACGATTAGATGATGTGCGTGTTCGCCGACCTAAAGAACATTACGATTTGTTGGATATTTTGAAAAAAGAGAAGATATTTTCTTCAAATAAAAATGCTCTCGTCTTTGCAGCATCTTTGGGTTTTAAAAAACAGCAACGTCAACCGTTTACTGAAAGCAGTGAACCTATAATGTTACGTATTTTTGATGACAATACTGATATCCCGTTTATTTATTCTTTGGCGTTAGCAGAAACAAATGATATATCCATGATGACTAAGAATAAATTTAAAGAAGCTGTTTTAATTTTTGAAGAATATGCAAATGGTGGACTTTCATATATCCGGTCAGTACTTGATCCTGCAACTGCACTAGTATCATTGGAGTCAATTATATCTGAGCTGGAAGAAGTTAACACTGAAGACATGTTCAAAGATTGGTAGCTGCAGGTTATCACCAACATCTTAGTTAATAGGTAGAAAAATGTCTCATAATATCATCCCAGCTTCTCTTGCAATAAAATCAATGAGAGACAATGGATATAAATCTGCTGCCCATGCAATTGCAGAGCTCATCGACAACAGTATTCAAGCAAAAGCTAAAACAGTGCAGCTAATTTGTATTGATGGGTATACAGTAAACACCAAGCGAAAACTTCAGCAACTGGAAGAAATAGCTATTCTTGATGACGGTATTGGTATGGCTCCCAAGCTTTTACAAGAGTCGTTACAGTTTGGAGGTTCTAGTCATCGTGACGACCCCAATGGTATTGGCAAGTTTGGAATGGGCTTGCCTAATGCGTCTATTTCTCAGTGCAGAAGAGTAGATGTATGGAGTTGGAAAAATGGAAAGACCTACAAAACATTTTTAGACTTAGACTTGATTGAGTCGGGGGAGATTGAAACTGTACCCAAACCAATAGAAGATAAAATTCCCGAAAGATGGATATCTGCTAGTAAAGGGGCTCAAACTAATTCTGGAACTCTCATTGTTTGGTCCAACTTAGACAGAGTAAATTGGAAAACCAGCAAGTCCATATACACACATTCTGAGCGATTAGTTGGTCGAATGTATCGCCATTTTATTAAAGAAAATAAATGCCAGATACTATTTAAGTCCTATGTTGAAAAAATATCGCTAAATCAAACTTTGGAAACAGTATTTAAAGCAAACGATCCTCTATATTTGTTAAAGAATACTTCTATAAAGCAACTTCCTAGTCCTTTTGAGAACAAAACGTTATTTAAATTATTTGAAAAACCTCAAGAAATTGAAATTGACCTAGGTGAGGGTAAATCATCAACAGTAACGGTTACATATTCATACGTTGACAAAGAAGCGCACAGTGCAATCCGCTCTCTTCCTGATATTAAAACTGAAGTTGGCGGTACAGAATGGGGCAAGCATTGCGCAGACAATATTGGCATATCTATAGTACGAGCCAAACGAGAGCTGGAGTTAACAAAAATTCTTACTAATGGTAAACCACAAGAACGCTGGTGGGGAGTAGAGGTTTCGTTCGAACCTGAATTAGACGAATTTTTTGGCGTCACAAACAATAAACAAGCTGCCGTTAACTTTGAAGAAATTGACATAAAAAAAGAGGCTCATTTAAATGGTTATGAAGACAACGAAAATGAATTCTTAAAAGTTTTTAAACAAGAAGATCCGCATCGCTGGAATATGCATAAAGTTGTCTCTGAAATTAAACGCAATATAGGGCACCTACGTAAAGAAACTCCTAGCGATAACCGTATTAATATAGGGGTTAGAGCTGAAAATGAAGTTACTTATTCAGAAAAAGTATCCGACGCGATAATTACTAGCAGGATCGACGAAGGATATAAAACTAAAGAGGAAGAGGTAGGGCCTATTCTTAGTGAATTGGATCAAATTGCAGAGTTAGCAAAAGAGTATGAGTTCACCGCTAACCTTCCAAAGTCAGAAGCTAAAACAGCAGCTATGAATGCTATTACGAATAACCATAAGCTCAAATTTCTACATGGGAAGATGCAAGGAAATGCTTTCTTCGATGTATCTTACAAAGCTGGCCTTACGTTGGTAACTATTAACGAAGAACATGAATTTTTCGAGTTTTATTCACGCCTTTCCGAAGAGCATGCAGAGTTGCTTAAACTGTTACTTTCTTCATGGGCACGCTGCGAGGGCGAAGCCCCAATCAGGCAACAGAGAGATATGCAGGAGATAAGAATAATGTGGGGCAGAATGCTCTCAGATTTTTTCTATGATCTAAAAAGATAAGTAAAATTACTTTGATTAACATACTCAAAACAGAATTAGAAATTGGAGAACCATAGTGACACCGAATGAACTAAAAAGTGCAGTTTTAGGTGTTAAACGTTGGTCGCGAAGAGATCAACGCGCGCCCAATAAACCAATAATGATGGCTTATGTTTTATCTCATTATTTGAATGGGCATAAGCAATTCTTTTTGTACAACGAAAGTTTGCATGAAGATATATATGATTTACTCAAACGCTTTGGGCCTCAACGTTCTATTTATCATCCTGAATATCCATTTTGGCGTTTGAAAAATGATGGTTTTTGGATGGTAAATAATGACGAAAAGTGTAAATCGAGAAAAAGCAATACTGACCCGTCAAAATTAGAGCTTTATAAACATGACGTGACAGCTGGTTTTAATGATAAAGCATTTTCAATTTTAAATGGAAACACCCAGTTAATCCTTGAACTCATCGAGTTAATACTAATTGAAAATTTTCCAGAAAGTGTTGTACCGGATATAGCCGCGCAATTGGGTGTAGAATTTAACTCCGGTAAAATTCTGCAACGAGATTCCAAGTTTAGAAAAGATGTCTTGCAGGCTTATGATTACCAATGTGCAGTTTGTGGTTATGATTTACGGATGGATGATGTCTATGTTGGCCTTGAGGCCGCATACATTAAATGGAAACAATTCAATGGCCCTTGCGATGTGAGTAATGGGTTAACGCTATGTGCCGCACACCATAAAGCTTTTGATAAAGGAGTTTTCTCTATAACAGGTAACTTCAAAGTGAAAATATCTGGTAGACTCAATGGTGGTATTCAAGCTGAACGTTTATTTTTTAGTTTTGAAGGTCAAGAGATATTCATTCCAAAGAAAAGTATATGGCTACCCAATACAGACTATTTGAGCTGGCATGAGAGAGAAGTATTCAAATAGTTATGGATAGTATTGATGGCCACCGAAATAATTGACGCTTCACCAACTAGAGAGGCTTGCGTTAATACTTTACTGAGCGATATCGACTGGAATTGAAAAGAATTTTGCTCACGTATGGGCTAGTACATAGTATAAACGCAGGCAGATTTTTTACTGCCAGCGTTTAGTTGGCCTAACTTTTTAACAGTTAAAATTAAACTATTAAAAAGGAAGTCAAAGATTTATGATTTCTCAAACCTGCAATGCCATGCTCTACATGACTTGCCCAAGCGGCCTGCATTTGTTTACTGTCTAAGTTAGGGTATCTATCTCTTAGTAAAAGCTCTGTGATCATCTGGGTCTTTCCAAGCCAAGTGATCTTATCGAGTGTTAAGTTACCGTCTAGTTTATATTCGATCTCTTTTTGATAGAAGTGGCCTGATTCAATCGATCTAAAAAAGGCAATACGCGCTGATATATTTGGCGTAATACCAGTCTGGCCTTTTAATTTCTTTAATTGCTCTTCGACGGTTTTACTTAATTGCATTCTATTTGGAAGCATTAGCTTACCTCCTTAATATTTGGTTCATGTGTTACATTACTTTTATTTCCCCAAAAGTAACCTTCAGACAGAGTTGAACATTTAGTTACTTGATTAAATTCAATTTCAAATGCATGGGATATTTCTGGTGCCATTGCGTCAAAAAAATCTTCATCGACTTCGGTATCGGTTGAGAGAAGAATAACTTGCTCGCCAGCTTCTGGAAAATAATGTTTAACTAATTTATCCCGGTGTTTTGAGTCTAATCTTCCTAGAGGAGTATCGACAACAACTGGTAGAACTTTCCCTGATAATTGTCCTAACGCTTCTAATATAGCGAACGCAAAAATTTGCTTTTCACCTGCTGACATCGATTTACGATTTATTTTCAAACCATCTGAATCAATAAGATCTACATCAAAAGTATCAGGGTTGATTTTAGTCATTAATTTTAAATCATCTTTGCGCGCCAACTTTTTATAGGATTTAGAGAATAGTGTTTCTAGTTGTTTTACTCTCATATACGTAAGTTGCTCTGTAAATTCACCGAGAACTTTATGAGTACTATCTACTCTACTGATTACGTTCGAAACAGCTGCTTCAAGCTTTTGGCTGGAATACATTTTTTCTAACTTTTTAGCTATGTCTAAGGCACTTCCCATTAAACTTTTAGCTTCAATTAAATGAGCCTTGTATTTAGAGGTCAGTTTGTGTTTTTCATCATCCAAAACTCTTAATTCTTTATATAAAGAGTGCAGCTCTTCTTCAGATGGAGCTCTTTGTACATTAACTGACACTTTAGCTAGACTATTCTCCGCATATGACAGTTGCTCTTGAAGCTCTTTGCTCTTTTTAGAAGCGTATGCAGACTCTTCAACAAGTAGTTTAACTGAACTGAGATCCGTCCTTGAAATGTCAAGTTTAACTAAATCTTCATTTACCTTTTCAGTCTGAGCAAAGTACTCCATTAATTGTTCAGTCACGTTGCTAGAATCGAATAGGCTTTCTAAATGAGGCATATGCTCTTTAAGCTTCTTTGTAAAAGATAGAGATTCCTTTTCTGCCTCCTCTTTGTCTAGGCTTTTTATGAGCTTAGACACTGCTGTTGGCGCCAAGCAAATAGGAAACGCGCCTTCTAACTCTTTTAAAATTAAGTTACTAAGAAGTTTCGTTTCGCTTAATAAAGTATCTACTTTGGCTTTTTCATCCGCTTTAGTTTGTGCCCACGCACCACCTTTTTCTTGAATCTTTTGTTCTATTTTAGAAACTTTAGCTGTGACTTCAGAAAGTTTTGTAGCGACAATAGACTCAAGCTCTCTCTCTTTATTTGCTCGATTTAAAAGAGCTTTCTTTTCACGCTCTAGATCTTCAATTAAACCCAGCGTCTTTTTGTCTGCCGCGTTTTTCCCTTGCTGTTTGACATAAATTTCTAAGTCGTTAGTAAGTCTATTAATTACGTCAAGACCAAGAAGTTTTTGAACCGCTACTTTCAAATATTCACCGGTATCATCTTCAGCAAGTTCAGCAATTTTTTCTCCGTCAAAAAAGAATAGATCACCAATACCAGGAGGTACTAGTTCATGAAGAAAACTCTGAACCTGCTCTGAAGATAAAGAGTCATCTCTTACTCCACTTTTATATATTGCCAATGACTCATCTTTGGCCTCACTCCACGAACGAACAACCTTGTATGTGGCGTGCTTTCCTTGATGCGTATGAGTGAACTCCAAAGTAATATTTGTAAAAGGCTTGTCTAAGTCTTTTCTAGCTTTATTGTTTATTTGGCTAGCTAAATAATTATTGTATTCTTTTTTTGTAACTGACTTGCCAATTGCCATTTTCCCTAATAGCGCCAATCTTATTCCAGTTAGGATTGAAGTTTTTCCTGCTCCGTTTAACCCACCAAATAAAATTACGGGTTTAGCTAGCAAACCATCTTTTCGAGGTGATAAATCAATAACAGTTTCACCGTTAAAGACTCTGAAGTTATTTAATATTAGTGTCTTAAATATCATTTCACTCGGCCTTTTCGATTAGTTTGCTTAGTTGGTCTAGTTCATCTGTTAATTCGCTTACTTCACGCGACTGACGCATTTGGTTTTTCCTACTTTCCAAATTTTTCTCAATTATTTCTTCAGCGCTTTCCCAGTCTTGTTGCAATGTTCTTCCTAATTTACTAAATATACCGGTACGCTTTGAGAGTATGCTCATTGATGTCTCTATATCTATGAGCTTTTTTATCATTTGAGGGGATACATTGTGCTTAGTTGCAATTGAATCTATTAAAATAGACTCTTCACCACTGAACTGATTTGTATCATCAATACTCCAGTCTAAGTCGTAGCCAAAAACTTCACGGAAAATTTTAGGTAACGTATCATTCCAGTCTGGATCATTTGGATCATTCAACCACTCATGTCGTACTGCGTGCAACTCAGGTACAGTTATTAATTCAACATCTTTCTTGATCTCGCTAAACTGCTTTTGCGTTTGTAAAAGTTCTCTTAAAAACTCTTGTCGGAAAGATAGGAGGTAAGGGCCGTATGTATAACCTTCGGTCATTTCTTTCTTGCCATCAACGGTTAGTGTTTTGAATGCCATTCTACCATCTCTTCTAATATGGCTTCGGTACTTACCTTTATCTTCAATCACTGTTGTATCTGCCAATTTGTTTCTGAGCTTTAAGAGAGGTTCCATCCATTCTTCACCATTCTGAATCAAACTTTCCATTGCGCGATCTTTAGTAACCACGGTACAAGTCCAACAACCGAAACGTGAGTTGCCGCAAGAAGGAGTTGTCTCATCAATCACCATAGGGCACTCGCCTTGGCCAGATGAGTCTTTATATAAGTTCCATAGTATTAAATTTTTTCCACCCCAAGGGTTTTCCCATTCAAGCTTGTATTTGTCAAACCACTTATTTCGAATCCCATTAGGCGTTTCTTCGCTTACTAAATGACACAGTCGAAGTATTTTCCAAACATCATCTACATGCCAGGTATCAATCGGTGTATAAATAAAGGCATTGGATAAAGTTGTGTGTTTAGCTAGAACAGAGCCATCAATTTTATGCTTGGCTATGACTTGAGCCCTAGAAGCACTTTCCTGTGACCGAGAGCCCAAAACAACAATAACTTCGTCAAATTGGCTTACCTTTTCTGTTATGAAAGTACTAACAGGATCTATTTTCATTCGTTCAGTACACCAACGAAAACTCCTAGTTGGAGCTGGATATCCTTTGCCAAGAAGGTTAGACCAAAATGTTTCATTAGTTTTCGGTACAACCTTATGCGCCGTAATTGGCAAATTATCACGCTTAGCGCCACGTTCAATGGCCTCTAATGAATTGTTAACATGATTGACAACAATTGGTGTTTCTACAAGAGTGTCAGATGCGACTACAAATACTGGTTTATGACGTTCTTCAGGCTTCAAGCCAAGCAAAGAAAGATATATCAAAACCATAACTGCAGATGAATCCTTTCCTCCGCTGTAGCCAATAACCCATGGACGTTTATCAGATAAATAAACTCTTTGAGTATCTGCGATATATTCGCTTAAATCTCTATTAGAGAACTGTTCTTGATTGATAAAGTCTAAATATTCTTCATCAATGTCATATTTATTTAAAAGGCTCATGAGTTTAATAGGTCTTTTTCTTTGGTTAATTCTTCAGCTGTAATGTTTAGGCCTATTTGGCGTTTAACTTCTACAGCGGTTAAAAATATATTTGAAACGGCTTTCGACAGTCGTCCATGTTGCATAGCTCTATTAGCCCAACATGAATTCGACTTAAGCCAGTTGATGTGTTTTAGTTTCTCGAACTTATGAATTTGGACAGTAGGCTCTAGTTGCATAATTTCTCTGCCTACGATCGCCAAGGCTTGAAGGCCAATGCCATGCGCAGTGATATACTCCTGTCTAAATTCAGCCGAAGAAAGTGTTTTTGCTTGGACTTGTTGCCACTCGATCATATGCTTGTTTAGTCTATTCCAAAATTCAACAGCTAGCTTTTGCTCTTCCTCTGAGAAGCCATCTTTGGGCCCCTTACCGAATAAAGCTCTAGTAGCTTGTTTTATGCCGCTAAGTGTAAATAGTTTGCTACTTCGAGCTGAAATAGTAGAGCGTTCAAACTCCGTAAACCCAACGAATGGCTTTGCATTTAGTGATAAGTAGCGAGCAAGCTCGGAGGCTTGGTCTCTATGATCATATAGTGTACCTAGTGATGAGCTTGGACGGACAGCATATTTATTTAAGTCCGCAAACATTTGCTGGCTTCGCTTTAAACCTTCGTCTACGAAGAACAAAACAGCTATATTGTCCTGACCGAGTTCGGGGTTTTCCTTGATAGCTTCTTCAATCGCAGCTCGACGGTGTTGTCCATCATTTATAAGGATTTGAGCATCCATAGATACTCTGAGTGTACCTAAGTTTTGAGCTCCTTCCGCCTCATCAAAATCAACTTCTGAGCCAACGGAAGCAGTCAAAGCAGAAAAAACATAGTCTTTGGGAAAGTCTGTGAGGTACTTTGCCATTTCTGGGATTCTACTTTTATTTAGAGTCCTTTGGGATCTTAGCTCAACAGGTACCTCTTCTTCATCATAGATAAATATTTTAGGAATAATCCTCAAGGGACAGGTTGCTATGTAAAATGGCTTCCCTGCTTGCATTGCGCGGATTGCCGGGAATGAATAACAATAATTATTATCGAACTTGTCCATATATAAACACTCAAAAGAAAATCTGTACGTAATAATATCACGTACTTCTTGAATTGAAAGTTACGTTCCGTTTTTAATTTTAAGGTGCTGTTTTTTAAGGAAAGATACTTTTTGTTTTTTTTTATAAATAGACGCTTATAGTTTCTAATATAAATTAAATACGAAAGTACGTAATTATTCAGTACAGTTTTTTCAACTAACTAATTTAACCTTATCCTCCAAAACCGGACGTAGGCTTTCTTCCATATAATCGAAAAAGTCTACGTCTTGCTCTGCCATTTTTATTTTAACGCGTTCTTTAAGCTTTGGCTGAGGATCGTTGTCAAAGTCTTCGTAGCCTAACAGTGTTACCTTGCCTGAGGTAATATGTATTTTGATCAATTGTATGTCATCAAGCTCACCATATAGTTGCAATGCGGCGTTTACGTATACACGTAACAAAGGAGACAGTTCTTCTGCGTATTGCTTATGGAACGTTAATGAGTGAGGAACCTCATGCTCATAGCCAATTTTAGATGCGGGTAATGTTTTATTTGCCAATAAGCACTCTTCCGTTATTAACTCCACATTCGCAATATTAAAAAGTAGTTCTTTAGCCACTTCTAAAGCAACTTTATGAGTGCCAAAAAAGGATTTAATATCACGTTTTATATCGTCGGCTAAATGAGTATAGGCTTTTCTTCCCCCAAACATGCCGAGTGCGAAGTAGATAAGTAAATCTTCTCGTCGCATTTTAGCGGCCAGCTCAAGCTCTTCTTTACCAAACCAATCGGTTACCAGTTTTAATGCTTTTTTATTGGAGCCAATAATTTCTTTAAGTTGCTCACTACCTTTAAATTCATCGTTTGCAGGTACTCGACCAAAAGCTAAGCAACACAACCAAAAGGATTCTAAAAGCTGTTGATGTTTGGTAAATAAGATACGAGCCTGATCTTCACTTAATGGCTTTGGAACCGTTTTTTGCTGCCACTGGTAGTGACGTTTGTGTTTATTTTGGAGGTACTGCTGTTCTAATTCTTTGTCTTTGAATATATAAAAAATACCTGGTGAAACCGCGATAGGATCTTCACCTATAGTGCGTTCAATATAGGCTTTTAATTCGGCTTGGGTATAGTACTTTTGAAATGTGTTTCTTGAGGTAATAACACCATCTTTGTATGGCTGAAACTGCGCTAAATACTTTTCATTGGCTAGCATTGCAGACACGACTAGCAGTTTCTTTGTAGTCTCCCACGCTCCCAATACAGCTTCAATTCGTTCATCTTGATCTTCAATTACGTTTACAACAAAACCCATATTAACGATGTCAGACTCAATAATATCAGCATCAGGCCTAAAGTTAGGGTCCCAACCAATTGCGTCTAGACCATGAGCTTCGAGTTCTCGTAAATCATCACCTCGGCCACAACCATAATCAAATATTGAATAGTCACCAGATAGAAATCCGTTTTTAGCTAGTGCTTTCATTGGCGCAGAAAGTTCATGACGGACAAGCGCGGTTTTATGACGATCAATTTCTATATCGTCAGATGCTAACGTTATAGCTGAATTGCGAAATAACCGCCCATCCACCAATTCATAGCCGTGTTTTGCTATTAACCTTTGCCAAGACTCTTTAAAACCAATCATTCTTGTATTTTCATACAAACCTGCGGCTTCACCTTCTTGTGTAAGCATTACAAAGTGTTCATAAAAGTCATTGCTTTTAGATACCATGGTTTCTTTTCTATGCAAAATAGGCGGGTTTTCTTGTTCAGAATATTTCGTGACTTTATGTGAAAGTTTTGAAAGGTCTACATTAACGCTTTGTTCTAAAACCGGATATGAGTCTTCATAAAACTTAGGGTAGTTAAGTAAAGACAGTCTAAAATCGTTTCTAAACACTTTTACTAAATTCCATTTCTCATCATCAACCTTGAGGGCTTTAGCAACGACGTTGATAAATTTAGTTAAAGCCTCAGGCGCATGGTCAAAAGCATCTTTATGAAAATAAATAGCGTCCGGTAACTTCTTACCTAACTTTGTTTCTTTTACTAAACTCTTAAATTGTTCCGCATTCATTCATCAAGCTCCATCGCCAGTTGCTTTGCTTTATCACCAAAGGCTTTTTTTCCAGGAATTCGTCGTCCATTCTGACTGGTATTCATGATTTGTAAATGGTGTAAGGGTTCGTCGTTTGAGCTAATGTGAAGAGGGCGGTCTTTGCCATAAAAGTAAATTTTATCAAAGGGTAGATGTTCAACAATGTATCTCGCAACTTTGTCCATGTTACTTTCATAACCTTCAACTACAAAATCACAGGCTGCCCCGGAACGCTTACTAATAGGATTTGAGTTTGAGTTGTGTTCGCATGAGGCGTGTTGATCGATAGACGGGTAAGTACCGCTTGAGCTATGCTTTTGAATATAAGTGTTTAATCTAGAGGATACAAAACCATAAGTAATGGAAATGGAACCAAACTTATTTTCAATCGGTATGAGAATCTCTTGAATTAAGCATACTATTGAGCTGATCGACTCTTCTTGCAACGGCAAGTTGTCAATTTGTATATTATGTTTGTCATGGTGCCAGTTAAGAACTTTTTGAGCTAAAGGATGTTGCTTTAAAAATTGAAGGTGTGTTGGAGAGTACTTGTAGGCGTTACCTTGTTTTATAAAATTAAGTTGTCCAGCCTCGCGTTTGTGCATTAGCTCGCAGTCCGAAATACCAAAAAGCTTCTTTGTTTCTTTTGAGGTTAGGTTCTTAAACATAGTCACTCTTAATTAATATCCTTAATCAATACTCTTATTACCAGCACCTCCACAAACTAACGCTTCACCCGATATAACTCAAACGTGGCCGATTGCAGTACTTGTCCCTTGTGATACGAATACATGTGGCCGCTTATTATATTCTTGTTTTGTTGATGCAATATAATTTGGTTTGCAAAAGTTTTGTGGCTTGTTGAAATGCGCGTGAAGGTATTAGAAGTGGTAATGTCACTGTCTTTAAAATACGTTTCGATAGTGGCATTAGAACCGCCGTTTGGCATAAATACAAACTCTGAACGCTGGTTTGGTTGGGCGTTTAATACCACCATTTGCTTTTGAGTTCCGTCGTTGTAAGTACCAACCCAAAAACCGTACAAACCCTTTTGAGTATATTTCTCCAAGGCTTGAATGGTTGGTCCGTATCGTTTCATAAATTCGCGCGTGGTGGAGTTACCTTCTTTCTTATCTAATTGATATGTTTCTGTGAGTGTTGGCTTTTCATCTACGCTAATAATGCTCAGTACTTTAAATGAATTAGTAAGGTGAGGGGATATTATGATTTTATATTTTTCATTGGTTTTACGAGGGTCGTTAAGGCTTAAGGTACACTCTGCTGATGTACAAGTAATATCGCTGTCAGTAAAAGGTATTCGTTTTATATAACGCATCGCACTTGCCATATTGGCAATATAAAACGCGTGCTGGCCATTATCTTTCACATCTAAGATATTATAATTCATTCCAACTTGGTCGCTAATTCCTTCCCATAAACCTGTTGTTAGCTTTATTGGTTTTTCGTCGGCTAATACCGAAGGCGACAAAAGTGCAAAACACATCAAACTAACAAACAAACTCTTCATGGGGTTCCTTTTCACAAAACTAAGTTTTTGTGGCGATTTAAATTTTAATTAATACAATACTTTGTGCAAATAATAAACTAGAGTGGCGCATTATAAATACAAGCCCAAGAATACTAACGTAAGGATACACTCCAATGAACAATTATCTCAAATTAGCGCAAGTGCTGCTTTTTAGCTCTGTGGTAGCGGCCTGTGGTGGCGGTGGTGACTCGTCAAGTTCTGGCAGTGAGTCTGGTGGCAGTTCAGGCGGCGGCTCCAGCAGTGGCGGTTCTGGCGGCTCAAGTTCTCGACTGGTTTGGGATGCTGCGCTGCCAACGACTAGTTTTGCCTATTATTCTTCTCCTGCGTTAAGTGCAGACGAACAAACAATTTATGTAGGCACTGCAAAAAATGTTAGAAATGCATCAGCGGGCAACGACGTTATGGCTGCATATGACCGAAATGGCAATGTTAAATGGCAGTACACCTTGCCTAATGCTGAAGAAGTTCGCTCGAGTCCAGTGGTGCATAAAGGCAATATCTACTTTACTGTTGATAAGCGTACCGCCGAGTTTAATAAAAGCTATCGTGACCTAGTGGCGCTAAGCAGTGCGGGAAATGAAATTTGGCGAAAACGTGTATCTGAATACGGAAGCCAAACTGGTTCTGGTTTGACTAAAGTGGTGGCAACGGGTGATCAAATAATTTACACGGGTTTGGATGTTTTAGTTTTTAATGCGGATTCGGGCGATAAACTTTTTGAACGTTTATGTAACTGTAGTGGCCGCCAAGATCGTTTTGTAAACGGTGCGCTAAATAACAACGGTGAGCTAGTTTATTACGATGAAGGTAGATTACTTAAGTTAAACTTAACCACCTATGAAGTCTCTGGTGAGTTTGATGATATTGCTACTTTTCAGGGGGATTTAGTATTGTCTTCGCCTGCCGTTGACTCAAACAACAATGTTTATCTAGGCTCTGAAGCTGGCATTTTATATGCGTTTAATGACAACCTAGAATTGTTATGGGACTTTAGATTAACAACGCCTAACGTAATTGAAGCGCCACATATTCGCTCGTCGGTAGCGATTGATGAATCAAGAGAAACCTTATACTTTGGCACCAAGAGCAACGAAAACAGTGAGTTTTATGCACTAGACATGAATGACCAAAGTGTAAAATGGAAAGTGTCTATCCCAGGTGATGTATACGTTTCACCAACTATTGGCGACAACGGCAATATCTACTTTGCATCAGAAACTGATTTGCTTTATGCCTACACTCCAACCGGAACATTAGCGTGGCAATATGACCTAAAAGTGAATGTCACATGGTCATCTCCGGTTATCGACAGCTCTGGTATTTTGTATATTGGTGGTTTGTCTGAAGCTGACTTATCGTCGTCGGGTGCAACGGGTAAAGTGTTTGCTATTCAAACTGACAGCACCGGCTTAATGACAAACACATGGGCTAAAATCCATCGCGATAATCAAAATACCGGTGTGGCTAAGTAAACTTTATAGCCTAAACAAATCATGATCTTAAGTAGGTCGTGAATATAAATAAAAGGAAGTTAAATGCAGTTTTCTGACGCACAAAAAAATATGGATAGCGCTTATTTTGGCGGTGCTCCAGGCGTATTGATTTCAGGCTTAGTTTGGATTACCGCTGGACTTGTCGGCGTTTTCCATTCTGCGCAGTTCAGTATGTTAGCGCTTTTTTTTGGCGGTATGATAATACACCCTATGTCTGTGTTAATGGCAAAAAAGCTGAACCGCTCAGGTGGCCATGACACAGACAACCCGCTTGGGAAGTTGGCGTTAGAGAGTACAATAATTCTTTTTGTGGGTTTGTTTTCGGCTTT